>Ga0209721_1000902_pt1 | contig 24196 bp, 19 predicted proteins | sample TshhotsprinmetaG_FD_184139 | JGI IMG/M metagenome (GOLD analysis project Ga0209721, IMG submission 184139) | Hot spring microbial communities from South Africa to study Microbial Dark Matter (Phase II) - Tshipise hot spring metaG (SPAdes)... | ecosystem: Environmental > Aquatic > Thermal springs...
TGCTTAACCTTTCATCTCTTGGGACAAAGAGGTAGAAGGGAGAAGAAGGTTTGATCTCGGTCCATCCTTTCATTCGCAGGTCGTGTCTCAATAGCCATTGATACTTATCGTTTCGTAAGCCCCAAATTTCGCTGTGTTTAACCCTTTTGGGATGCGCCCCTTTTCTCTTCACAAAGAGCGCAATGGCGACGCCTTGCTGTATGTCAAAAACGTTTTCGTCCTTGGTCCCATCAGGAGCCTTTTCTTTTTTGAGTGAATTGCCGTGAAGGTCGAGGATGTATATTTCATCAAAAGAATTCATCAGCGATTGCCGCATTCCCCGAAAGGTGGGGTTATCGAGGTAGCTGTGGTTTGTGATGAACCCGAGAACGCCTTCGCCGATCTGGTCAATCTTCCACTGAGCAAATCGGATGAACTTGACATAATCATCCTGAAGCCACTTGGGGTTTTTCTCGCCAAGAGGTTTCCCATCCACCATCTTGTAGGTCTCAATTTGATTCTTAATCCAGTCACCCTTGTTGGCTGAGTGTCCGGAGTAGGGTGGATTGCCAAGAATCACAAGAATCGGCCTCTCTTTCTTTACCTTCGCAGCGAGGTGGGATTCTTCCGAAAGGGAGGCCATCCCCGGAAGCGATGTCTGAGCAAGCTCCTCCATTTCAAGCGTATTTGTCAAATAGAACTGAAATCGTTCATCCCCTGATAGCTTGTGGCCCAACTCTTCCAGGAGGTAACCCATCTTCAAGTGGCCAGCGGCGTAGGGAGCCATCATCAACTCGAAAGCGAAGAAGTGCTTGAGGATGTGGTCTTTAATAAATTTTGCCTTTGAGCCTTCACCGTACTTGCTGACAAATTCTTCCACGGCGAGTTTTGCCGCCTCAGCGAGAAAGGTGAGCGTTCCGGCAGCAGGATCGAGCACTGTAACGGATTGCGTTGCAAACCCGTCCTGGCGTTTAAATTTTTCCTTGAGAATGATGTTAAGGGAGCGGACAATGTAAGAGACAACAGGTTCAGGTGTATAATAAACGCCTCGTCGCTCCCGCTCTTGAGGGTTGTACTCTGCAAGGAACGTCTCGTAGAAATGAAAAATCGGATCGCTTCCTTTGCCCTCTTTGAAATACTGGTGAAGGATGTTCCTGACATCTGCCACAGCCAGGACTTCTGCAATGTCATCAACCGTTGCCTGGAGCTGGTCAGACGGGTCAAATGAGATGAAGTGAAAGATATCGCGCAAGATGCCAATCGTCTTGGGAATCAGATCATAAGCCAGGGCTCGATTGAATTCTCCGTCCGCCCGGGTTCTCGCGGCAAAGAGGCCATAGGTTATGGTCTGAGCATACAAGTCGGCAAACTCATCCGGCTTAAGGTTGAAAATGAGATGTTTCTGGAATGCCTCATAGAAGCCAAGAATCTTCTTTGCGCGTGCGCTGGATGTTTCGCGCAGTTCCTCTTTGATCACCTGATCTCTGAGAAAGCGGGTGCGTGTGGCAAGTTCTTTGGCAAGACTCTCAGCGGTGAACTTAGCTGGTAGCGAGAATTGGAAGAATTTTTCCAGTAAAGCTTGGAATTCATCGGTGTGCTCAGCAGGAGGAATGATTTTCAGTTTTGTCGGAATATATGGGCGGGCGAGCAGAACATGGGCAATACGCTGGCCGTTACGATACAGCCGAAACTCATAGAAGTTTGTTAGGATGAGATTAGGAAAAGTGGAAATGTAGCGTTTTAATTGGTCGGATGTCTCGATTTCATCAAGATTAGCTTTAGGCGGCTTCGCTTCAACATATCCAATCTGAAAATGCTTCGCATCCCAAACCCGAAAGTCAGGATTGCCTGCTTCGGTCTTTTTGGGCAGTACAGTGATGTGGGCCTTCTTTTTTCTCTCGGTTTCGGAGAACTCTTCAAGAAGCGCCGCAAGAGCAGGGTAGTAGGACTCCTCGCGGGCATCCCCCTGCCTTGTGATTGATGCAATCTTCTGGATATATGTATCAATCATCAGCCCTCCATCCTAAACCTCCCATTTTCCATAAAATACACATACTGTAACGGTTGTTAGCAGGTTTCTTTCAATTTCGGTTTAATGGCTTCCTTCATGACAAGATCAACCTCTGTATTGAAGAGGTGTTCAAGGTGAGTTTTTAGGCGGATATAATTGTATAAATCCTTATATCCTTTCTCAAATTCCACCAGAATATCAACATTACTTTTTTCATTCTGCCTGTCTTTTGCATAGGATCCGAAAATACCTATCGACCTGACATTGAATTGTTCACACCTAAATTGAGCGATTCACCCTATCTCCTAAAGGGGGCGGCAATGCCTCAAACCCTTTTAGAATGCGATACATTGAACGTCTGGGTCATGGACCTTAAGCGTTCACCCAACAGGTGATGATTGAACAGGCCCGATGGTTGATTTAATCAATCAAAGGTAATCGCTCTAAAAGGCTTTTGGGCCTCCCCGCCCCCCTTGTGAAGGGTGAAAGAAATCGCTCAATTTAGGTCACAAATAAACGGAAGGTTCTTTTTTAATGTTTCTTCGATCTGTTCTCTGGTTCCTATAAACTATCTCTCTGCTATCCCCGCAATGATAATCCAATATTTTCTGTCTTGATTATCGATTATAGGCTTTTTTATGTCAAGAAATACAATTCAGTGGAGGAAAAATCAAGTGGAGCGGAGCGATTCGATGATGTTCATACGGGCGGCTCTCACGGCCGGCAGCACACCGCCCACAAAGCCCATGATCAGGGAGAAGGATAGTGCTTTCCAGGCAATATCGAAGGTAAGGATGAAGTCGAAGACCAGTTCTGAAAAGGTCTGAAAGTTCATGGTCGAGACCGTGAGGAACCGTAGAAAAGACGCAAAGAATAGGCCCATACAGCCTCCGATCAGACCAAGAAGCAACGCCTCGAATAAGAAGGCGGTTAAGATGCTGAGCCTCTTGAAACCGAGGGCGCGCATAGTGCCAATTTCAGCGGTTCGAGTTGAGACGGCGGCATACATGGTGATCATAGCCCCGATGATAGCCCCCAGGGAGAAGATAATAGTGAGCGAGGTTCCGAGGATACGGAGAAAGGTTACCATCATTTTGGATTGTTCGGCATAGTACTGATTCTCCCTTTTCGCTTCGAGGGTGAGGCGAGGGTCGCTCTCAATCCGTCTCTTCACCTCTTCAAATCGGGAAGGATCCCGAAGTTTAAAAAGGATCGAAGAGTAAACAATCCGCCTGAAGGTCTGCATGAGCTGATCTGCATCCCCCCAGATCTCCGATTTGAAGCCGGTGTTGCCAGCATCAAAAATCCCAACCACTTTCCACTCACGCATGCCAAAACGGAGCGTTTCGCCTAACCCCGCTCCTTTAAATCGTTCTGCCACACTTTTTCCGACGAGGATTTCGTGGGATCCAGGATTGGGCAGACGTCCCTCCACGAGTCTCACCTGGGGCCTCAAGTGGATTGAGCTTTTTCCGATGCCACGGGTGGTGATGTATCCTTCTCCACCGTTGTCACGTCGGCTCAGGCTGATGATGACGACCATCTCCTTGGCTAAAAGAGGCATCCCATCTTGGCCAATGGCGATCTCAGGTTGGGTTTCAACAATAGATGCCTGATAGCGGTCCACACCGCTCTGAACCTCGGTAGCAGAACTTTTTCGAATGATCACTACATTGTCGCTTGAGCCTGTCTCGACAAGGGTCTTCCTTAAACCTTCGGCTAACATGAGCATGGCTGAAAAGACAAATACGACCAGAGCCATGCCCAATGCTGTGAGCACCGTAGTCAATCTTCTCGTCCAGAGATTGCGAAAGCTATAAGAAAGGGGAATGCCCATCTAATCGATCCTCCTCAGTCCATCTGCAATCCGAATTCTTATTGCCCGCCAGGTAGGGACGATAGCAGCGAGGATTCCCACGATGAAGGAAGCAACGATCTCCATATAGATTGCTTCTGCAGGAACCTTGAAGACAGGAAAGTAATTGCTCAATATCTTTCCAGCATATCTTGCAACAGGAAAGGTCAGGAGGATTCCCCAAAAGCTTCCGATACCGGTGATGACCATGGATTCGCCGAGGATCATGCCGGCGATGCGCCATCCCCGGTAGCCAAGAGTTTTAAAGATGGCATATTCGCCGATCCGTTCGCGGTAGGTCATTGACATGGTATTGGCAACAACAGCAATGATGATAATGATGACGACAAATGAGACGAGTTCAATGGCGATCAGAATCGCTTCTGACATGGCGATGAAAGAGAGCTGAAAAGCCTTCTCTGTCTCGGTCAACGTCTCTGCAATGGAGTTCTTGAAGAGCCTGTCTATAGCAAGGGAAACCTCTGGGGTAAGGTCCGGATGGCTGACCCCAACCATGTACCATCCCACCTGGTCAGCCCTTGAAGGAGTTGTTTTTTTCAAGGATTCATTCAGGTAGTCCCAGTGGAAGAAGAATTGGGTTTCGTCAATTGACTCATCCCTTCCCCGATAGATTCCCCGCAATACGAAGTCCCAATTCCCTGGATAGATTGTGCCCCTGAGAGTCACTGTATCACCGATCTTCCAGCCAAATCGTTTGGCAAGCTTACGGCCCGCCACAAAGCCTTTTCGATCACGTAAGAATGCGGTCTCTTCCTCAGGAGTGAGAATATATTCAGGGTAGAGATCAAGATAACTTTTAGCATCCACGGCGAAGTTTGCGAAGAAGTGTTTTTCATCAACATAGATTCCACCAAACCAGTTACCCCAGGAGACGGTTTTAACGCCATCCACCTGCCGAATCTTATCCTTGTAGGAGAGGGGTAAAAAAAAGATGAGCGAAAGGGAGTTCCGAGTGATTAGACGTGATGCTGAAGAGGCCTCCACACCTCCGTACCAGGCATTGATAAAGGTCCGAAGAAGGCCGAAGGCGAGGATAGCGACGGTAATGCCCAGGATGGTCAAGAAGGTACGGAGTTTATGGCGGAAGGCATTTCTAACGAGAATCTTGAGAATGAACATCGTTCAAGAATCCCTTTTCAAGGCGCCTGATGACCCTTGCCTTTTCAGCCGCTCTTGGATCGTGGGTGACCATGATGATCGTCTTGTGCGATTCGCGATTGAGCCGGTCCATCAATTCGAGGATCTCCCTTGCAGCCACCTTGTCGAGGTCGCCCGTGGGTTCATCGGCGACAAGAATGACAGGGTCGGTCACGATGGCACGAGCAATCGCAACCCTCTGCTGCTCTCCTCCTGAGAGTTGAGCAGGATAATGGTCCATTCGGTCTTCGAGATTAACGACTCGAAGGGCTGTGGCCACATGTTCTTCTCTCTCCTTTCGTGAAAGTCCGGTGAGTAAAAGAGGGAGCTCCACATTTTCGAAAGCAGTCAGCACGGGAATCAGGTTATAGAATTGAAAGATGAATCCCACATTGATAGCCCGCCACTCGGCCAATTCGCTTTCAGAAAGGGCCGTTATGTCTATCCCTCCCACTCGTATGATTCCACGATCCACCTGATCGAGAGCGGCAATGAGATTAAGGAGTGTGCTCTTTCCAGAGCCTGAGGGCCCCATAAGGGCGAGAAATTCCCCTTCTTCGATAATTAGATTGATGTTCTGCAGAACAGGAATGATTCGGTTTCCTCTCTGGTAGGATTTGCTGACATCGATGATTTCAACGATAGGGGCCATATAATGGCAATCACCAATAACCAAATTCCAAACACCCAATAAACACCAATAACCAAATCTCAATAACCAAACAGCAAATTACAAATCATAACTCCCCCACTCCCCCTCTTAATTTAAGAGGGGGTTGGGGGGCGTCATCATAGTGGTGCTTGGTTATTCTTTACTTCTCCACTGTTTTTATCTTCAACCCATTTTTCAAGCGGTCAGGAGGATTGAGCACGATCTGGTCGCCGACTTTAATTCCATCGAGAACCTCTACCATATCACCGATCTTGGCCCCAAGGGTGAGTGGTGTTTCAATAGCTCTGTTTTCCTTGATCAGGAAGACACTCGGAGGGCCTTTTCTGTTCACGATGGATGACTGGTTGATTGCTAATCGTGGCTTCTGCTCTTCGGTTTTGGCTGGCCTTGAGAGAAAGGCCACCTTTGCACTCATCTCCGGGAGGATACGAGGATCTCTATCAAGGAAACGAACCTTGACCATGACTGTTGCCTTGGTTCGGTCAGCTGTGGGCACGATCATGTGGACGGTGCCGCGGAAACGTTCTCCGGGCAGGGCATCGAGCTGAATCTCACAGGGTTGCCCGACTTTAATCTTGTTGAGATTCGATTCAGAGACATCGGCTTCGACCTGAAGGGAGTTCATATCCGCAATCGTGATGACAGCTGATTTGGCGTTTGCTGCGGCACCGATGGGGGTGACAATATCGCCGACATCGGCATTTTTGGTTAAGACCACAGCGTCAAAAGGGGCCCGGATCTGGGTGTATTCGAGGTTGATGTTGGCTGCCTCGAGTGCAGCAAGACCTGCCTTAAGGTTGGCTTCCGAAGCCTCAACAGAAGCAACGGCTTTCTCATAACGGGCAAGGGCAGAGTCATAGACCGATCTGGCCACATATCCTTTTGCCAGAAGGGCTTTGTTCCGTTCCAATTGGAGGGTTGCTTCTCGAAGCTCTGCTCGGGCCAGTTCAATGTTATGACGGGCTGCGGTTACGTTAGCCTCTGCCATTTCTTTTGCCGCTGTGACATCCTGGCTTTCGAGACGGGCGACGATCTGATCCTGTTTAACACGGTGTCCCTCCTCAACTCCAAGCCAGATGAGACGGCCTGTTACTTTTGATGCAAGTGCGGATTTACGCTGGGGAACAACATAGCCACTTGCATTGAGCACAATCAAGGTTTGAGAGGGGTAGATCTGGCTGACAGTTGCAATCTGGACCTGAACAGGAGGAGTAAAAATTCCTTGAGTGTAGAGGATTCCAGCCAGAATGATAGCAAAGATAAGGAGGATCCAGTAAACGATCTTTCTTCGTCTTCGAGGCCGAGAAATAGCCTTTGTCTTTTCGATCCTCAGCTTTGAGAGATCTTCATTCGCCACGGACGCTTCCTTTAAACGGATATCACGAATGTCAATGAATAACACGAATAACACCACTTAGCCTCCATAATAACTCCCTCTTCCCCCTCTTACCTTAAGAGGGGGAAGAGGGATGGGGGCGTTAAACTGGAAGGTGTGGAGGAATTAATCTGATCCTGATTCATAACATTCGTTTCCATTCTTGTATTTTTCAATTGTTTATTAAAATCCTAACATATTCCCGAAATAAGGACAAAGAAGTTTTTTTATGGAAACGCATGGCACGAATAGGTTTATGAGGTGAGTCTCTGGAGGAGGGTCTTCTGGAGGAGGTCTATTTGATGGGGTTCTTCAATCTTCTCTCCCCAGGTGTCTTGAACATAGAAGACATCAATGATGCGGTTACCGAGGGTGGAGATCCTTGCAAAATAGATATTGCACCCATGATCGGTAAGTGTCTGGGTTAGTTCAAATAGGATTCCCAGACGATCCTCACCCATGATTTCAACGATCGTAAAAAAATCGGAATCCCGATTATTGATTTTCACCTCCGCAGGCACTTTTGGGAGCACTTTTGGGTGGACCCATTTTGATTCATTTCTCTGTGCGAGGAGATTTTTTACAGTTGCCTTTCCCTCTAAAATCTCTGCGAGGTCCTGATTAAATTGATGAAGCCGCTTCTCAATCTCTCCTGTGGCATCCTCCACTTCAAAGGTGTCAAGCGCTATCCCATTTCCCCAAGTATGGATTTGTGCCTGGAGGATGTTGAGACGATTTAAGAAGAGAGAGCCCGTGATCTTTGCGAATAGACCGTAGCGGTCTTTAGTGCAGAGAGTGACCCTGGCTCGTCTATTTTCTTCAACATCCCATTCCATTTGCAGCGTTTTTTCTCCCAAGGATCGCGCCATTTCGATATGTTCAATAATCTCTGCTTGAGAAAAACTGGAGAGATATCTGAAGGGAAGGTCCTCGGAGTATTCAGCTGTGAGTTCTGAAGGTAAGGAAGGCAAGGGGGATAGGCCCCTCTCTTTTTCTAAGTAATGAGAGGTCTTAAGAAAGAGCTCCATAAGAAGGGAATTTTTCCAGGGAGTCCATGCTTCTGGGCCAACGGCCTTGATATCGGCAAATGTCAAAAGATAGAGCATCTTGAGCTGAACGGATGACGTTACCTGTTCGGCGAAACGTTCGATCGCCCGTTCGTCGAGAAGGTCTCTTCGAAAGGCGGTCTCGATCATATAGAGGTGGTTTCGAACCAAAAAATGGAGAACCCCACTCTCTTCGGATGAGAGTCCCAAGCGAAGGCCTATCTCCTTGGCCATCTCGGCTCCAATGATGGAATGATCCCCTTTTGTTCCCTTACCAATGTCATGAAGCAGTCCTGCCATAAGAAGGAGATGAATGGACTCCGTCTCTCGGATGAGGGAGGTGAGGAGGGGATAGTCCCTCTCATAGTCTCCCCTTTTAAGCTTCACCAACTCCTCAACCGTGAGGAGGGAGTGGTTGTCGGTGGGGTGGACGTGATAGAGATCGTAGTGGACCTTTCCCTCAACCGAAGAAAATTCTGGGATATACCTTGAAAGGAAGCCCAGGGCATGCATCTTCTTTAAAATGAAGTCGACACCCTCTGTTCGTTTCAAAAATGTGAGAAAGGAGCGGTTCACTTTTTCGGACCGGTAAAAAGGTTCTTCAATGAAGGGGAGCATTTCAATCACCGTTTCTTCAGTTCGGTAATCCATGTCCCTTCGTTCCTTCTGGCAATGATCGAAGAGGGCCATGATCTGAGAAGGGTCTTTCTTAAAGGCGATGGGATCGAGGAGGGTAATCTCCCCATTCCTGATACCGAAATGGCTGTTGATTTTTTTGCGCCTCACATAAAAAGAAACTTTTTTAATGAAAGAGGGTTCAGCAGCCACCCTCTCCAGGAGGCCAGTGCAAAAATTGTGGATCTTCTGGACAGCGAGATGGTATTCTCGCATCATCGCTTCAACGCCTTCTGCGCATGAAGAGAAGCCAAGAAGGGGTGCAATCATCTCCTGCAGTTCGAAGGTCAGATCGTCCTGTCTTCTTGAACTTAAGAGATGGGCGTGGTTTCGGATGGCCCACAGGAACTCAATGCTCCGTTCTATCCTTCTCGAATGATCAGGAAAGAGAATGGAATCCCAGCGGTCCGTCTTGTATTTGGCACGGATCAACCACCGGCCGATTTGGAAATCTCTTAAGCCACCTTTTCCTTCCTTGAGATTAGGCTCTAGGATATAGATAGGGTCTTCGTACTTTTGATAGCGAACGCAAAGGTCTTTTTTTAATGCGATGGCAAACTCAGCGATGTTTTTATAGAGGATCTTTTTTGAAAAGCTTTCAAGTAGGTTCTGGAATAGTCCATAATCTCCATCGAGGTAACGGGCATCAATTAGGCTCGTTTTGATGTAGAGGTCGGATTGGGCCATACTGAGACATTCGGGAATGAGTCTTGCGCTACAACTGACTTCTAACCCAAGATCCCAGAGGGGATAGAGGATCTTCTCAATGAACGGCGATAGATTGGTTAGCTTTCGGCTTAAATGGAGAAGCAGAAGGTCAATGTCGGAATAGGGGGCAAGTTCAGTTCGTCCATAACCTCCCACAGCAACTAGGCAAATTTGGGCAAAAGGAGAGTGGGCATGGGCTTTTCGGAAATGATCTCTGACCAGATGATCAACCATTTCAGAGTATTGCCGAAGGAGCTCCTTGGGAGAGAATGGCACAGGACCCCTCTGGGCCATTCTGTTCTTCATCTCCTTCAACCCCTCTCGGGTCAGTTCTTGATTAAATGGCATCCTTTCCGCGCTCCCCTGTTCGGATGCGGATCACCTCCTCCACGGGAGAGAGAAAGATCTTCCCGTCGCCAATTTTTCCAGTTTTGGCAGAGCGTTCAATCGTCTCGAGGACAGGTGCGACCAGTTCATCAGGAACGATCAGCTCGATCTTAGACTTCGGGACGAAGTCAATCTTATATTCGGCGCCTCTGTAGACTTCGGTGTGGCCTTTCTGCCTTCCAAAACCTTTGACCTCGGTCACGGTCATACCCTGCACGCCGATTTTAGTTAAGGCGTTCTTGACTTCATCCAATTTAAAAGGCTTCACAATCGCTTCGATCTTTTTCATGTCATTCCTCCCTGCAGGACGATGAACTTTAAACAATGAACGATGAACAGTTCATAGTCCATTGTCTTTCGTTCATCGTATTAAAAGGAATACCCTGTTTCACCGTGCTGGCTTAAGTCCAAACCGTTGATTTCGTGTTCTTCAGTCACTCTTAGTCCCATGGTCCAGTCGAGAATCTTCAAAAGAAGAAGGGTTACAATAAAAGAGTATATCCATGCAGCAACCACTGTCAATGCCTGAATTCCCAGAAGGGAGGGGTTGCCAAAGAAAAGCCCATCATTTCCAGCCGAATTAATGGCCTTTGAGGCAAAGAGTCCTGTGGCCAATGCTCCCCATGTTCCACCCACTCCATGAACGCCCACAACATCGAGGGAGTCATCATAACGGAGCTTTGTCTTCAAATTGACCGCGAGATAACAGAGTAGACCTGCGACAAGGCCGATCAGGATGGCGGAGAGGGGTCCAACGAAACCAGAAGCTGGAGTGATGGCAACCAATCCAGCCACAGCACCAGAAGCCGCTCCCAAGACTGTGGGATTACCTCTGTATTTCCACTCAGCAATCATCCAGGAAAGGGCGGCCGCAGCGGTTGAGATGTGAGTCACCACAAAGGCAGAGGTGGCCAGAGAGCCTGAGGCAATCGCGCTTCCACCATTGAAACCGAACCAGCCAAACCAGAGGAGTGCTGCCCCCAAAAGAGTCATGGTCAGATTGTGTGGTGGCATGGGTTCTTCCATATAACCCTTTCTTTTGCCTACGACGAGCGTGGCAGCGAGTGCCGCAATTCCAGAGCTGATGTGGACGACCAGACCACCCGCAAAGTCAAGGGCACCCAGCTCTTTGATCCAGCCTCCCACGCCCCAGACCCAGTGAGCGATCGGATCGTAGACAAAGGTTGACCAGAGGACGAGAAAGACGAGATAGGTCTTGAATTTGAACCGTTCTGCAAAAGCGCCAGTGATGAGCGCAGGCGTGATCACGGCAAACATCATCTGAAAGATCATGAAAGCCTGATGAGGAACCGTGGGGGAATAATCCGGGTGAGGATCGAGCCCCACCCTTCTTAGCCCAATCCAATCAAGGCTTCCGATGATTCCTCCAATGTCCGGGCCAAAGGCGAGGCTGTATCCATAGAGAACCCACTGGATCGTAATTACGCCCAGGGCGATGAAGCTCTGCATGATCGTTCCAAGGACATTCTTCTGTCTCACCATGCCGCCATAGAAGAGTGCGAGGCCAGGCGTCATTAGCATGACCAGCGCTGAAGAGATGAGGAGCCAGGTCGTATCGCCTGTGTCCACTTTTGCTGATGGGGATGCGGATGTTTCAGCAAACGCCGCGGGGGCGATCACAAAGACAAATAGGATCCATAGAAATAGAAATCTTTTCATCTTATCCTCCCTGCCAATGAAGTTTAAGTTGCTCAATCACCTCATGACTCAATGATTCTTAAAAAAATTGGTAAAAAAATAGATTCCCCTCTTCTTATAATCTCCGATTTCCCGCTCTGTTCGATTCAAGATTTTGGTTTTTTCCTCCCCCTCCTCAGCCTCTATCCATTGACGGATCATTTCTTCTGTTGCCTCGATATGGAACTGGAGGGCATAAGTATTTTCTCCATAGCGGAAGGCCTGATGAGGGATGCCGTAAGAGGTTACAATCAATTTAGCTCCGGAAGGAATTTCAAAGGTATCCTCGTGCCACTGGAATACAGGGAATGTCTTTGGAAGAGTGGAAAAGAGAGAATCCTGAGAGCCTGTTTCTGTTAGCGAGACCTCATACCATCCAATCTCTTTTTCAGGCGCTTTGACGACTTTGGCACCAAGGGCCTTGGCAATTAATTGGGCTCCGAGGCATATCCCCAAGATACATTTTCCTCTTTGAATGGCCTCCTTAAGGAAAAGATCTTCTTTTTTGAGGAAGGGATATTGATCTTCCTCATAAACATTCATAGGGCCTCCCAGGATAATGACGTGAGAGAACGCCTCGGGCTTGGGGAGAGATGCATTAAGATAGAGATCGTGAATTTGGTAGGGAATGTTCTGTCTCCTTAAAACCTCTTCTATCAATCCAGGCCCTTCCATCGGTGCGTGTTTAAGGATCAATACGTTCATGGCAATATGTATCAGCAATCCTCATGCCAGAGTCTTGGAGGTAAGGATTAAGGTTCTTTTTACAAGGTTATTGAATAGTTACAAGAAAAGAGATTCTGGGCTTTTCTTTAGGAGCAATCTTGTTTGAGGAGAAGGTTTGTCGTAATTTAAGCAGTCTGATGAAAAAGAGACAGACAAATCGAACACCAATTTAGTCTATTTCAGATTCTTAAGAAGTTTTTAGAATTCTGATTTAAAAATTGGTGTATCAGATTATCCCTCCCCTTGACCCCAAGAGAAGATATTTCTTATACTGAATTGAAAGCATTAAATGAAATGAGATGGGATGCAAGGGGTGCTCCCCTAACAGACCGCTTCGAGGCTTCTATCGAGGTTTGCAACGGGAATGAGCTCATTACCTTCTTGGCGATGGGGTTTAATGCCCTGGGTAAGCCTTCCTATTAAAAGGATGAAGCTCTTCTAATGGGGGGTTACATAAAAAGGATGGAGACTGTTCCGAAACAGGAGATAGAATCGAGGGTTAGAAATTTTCAAGTCCGCCTTCAGGAGATGGGCTTAGAAGGTGCCTTCATCCTTCAGAATGTAGACCTCTACTATTTTGCGGGAACCATCCAGTCTTCCGTTCTCTTCATTCCGTGTCAAGACGACCCCGTTTTAATAGTTCAGAAAGCCTTTGAGAGGGCACGGCATGAATCTCCGCTGAAGCACATCATTCCAGCATCCGGAAGAGGGCAGATCAAAAAGGCATTGAAAGAATTTGGCTTCTTAAACTTCAGAAGGATTGGCCTGGAGATGGATGTTTTACCCGTTAATCTCTTCTCTCGTTATCGGCAGACTTTCCCTGAATTTGAATGGTCAGATATATCCGATGCGGTTTTGAGACTCCGAATGATCAAGAGTCCTTACGAAGTTGAACAGATTCGAAGGGCGGCTGAAATTCTCCACAAAGGATATATGGAGATCAAGGAGATTATTCGTGAAGGGATGACTGAGCTTGAAGTGGATGGCCATCTGGCATTCATCGCTCGGAGAGAAGGCCACATGGGTGTTTTGCGAATGCGAGCATGGAACCAGGAAATGACCCATGCTCATGTCCTTTCGGGAGGAAACGGTGCGATTCCCTCCTTTCTCGACAGTCCTCACGGAGGTCGAGGCAATACACCGGCTATGGCACAGGGAGCCAGTTTTCGAAGGATTGAGAAAAATGAGCCGATCGGGATCGATTACGGAGTTGGAGTGAATGGCTATGTGGCTGATCAATTTCGAACCCTGGTTGTCGGTGACTTACCCGATGAATTGAAAAGGGCACACGACTTTTCTGTAGAGATCCATTCCCTTTTCGTCGAAGAGGCAAAACCAGGCATCTCTTGTGCAGAACTCTACCGGATCGTTTTGAAAAAAGTTCAGAGAACGGGCTTGAAAGCCTATTTCAATGGCTACGGAGAGGGAAAGGCCAGATTCATTGGACATGGATTGGGATTGGAGATTGATGAGTATCCCATCCTTACCTTACGATTCGACCAGAGACTTGAGCCTGGCATGGTGATCGCGCTGGAGCCTATGTTTGTCTTTCCGGATAGAGGGATCTTAGGTTTGGAGGATGATTATCTCGTCACAGCCACAGGAGTAGAAAGGCTTACGATCACAGACCAAACCGTGTTAAAATTATGAAAAGAGGTCTGTCGAGAAAAAACGAAAGTAGTTTCGGCCAATGGTGTTCTTTAAAAGGGGTCATCTTCGATGATCGATGACGAGTTGGATATGGAGGTTAGATTGAAGAAAATAGCACCTTCGATTCTGTCTGCCGATTTTAGCAGGCTCGACAAAGAGGTAAGGGCTGTTGAGAGGGCAGGGGCTGACCTAATCCATGTTGATGTGATGGACGGACATTTTGTCCCCAATATTACCATTGGGCCTTTGGTGGTGATGGGTTTGAGAAAACTGACCTCCCTTCCACTTGACGTTCATTTGATGATTGAGGAACCTCAGCGATACATTGAGGCTTTTGCCCAAGCAGGTGCCAGTTGGATTACGATTCATGTCGAGGTTTGCCGAGCGCTGAGCCAGATGGTCAAAAAGATTCGTATGTTGAGGGTCAGGCCAGGGGTGGTACTCAATCCAGCCACACCATTAAAAAAACTTTATTCAATACTCGACGAGATTGATCTTGTACTTCTCATGTCTGTTAATCCCGGATTCGGGGGCCAGGCATTTATTCCAGAAGTTCTAAAGAAAGTCGAACAGTTGAGAAAAACGATTGACCAAAACGGCTATGAGGTTGAGATCGAAGTGGATGGTGGCATCAAATTAGAAAATATTGGAGAGGTTTCAAAAGCGGGTGGAGACATTTTCGTTCTGGGAACAGGCATCTTTAAGACTCCGAATTATAAGGAGACGATCCGGAAATTGAGAAAGGAGATTTTGTGAAGAGGCTTATTGTTGGGGTTATGGTTTTAGTTATCTTCTTCCTTTGGACACCGGGGTTTTCCCAGGAAGATAAGATAGTCCGGGTTGCGATTGAGACGGCAAGAGTCCACATGCGCATCCCCAAAGCGATGGAGGTTCAGTTCATTGAAAAGAAGAAGAGTCCATTGGTGGGCTTTTATTCCGTGAAGCTAATGGTTCTCACACCGGATAAAGAGGTCCCTGTCATTGTCTATGTGGATGAAGCGGCCGAGAAGGTTATTCTGGGTTCCCTCATCATCAAGGGGGAGGATGTGGCTTTGAAAGAGGCTGGCGGAGCCAAGCCCCGAAAGTTTGATATGCGGCAATTTGAGATTGAAAAATCGGCTATCCGAGGAAACCGGGAGGCCAATGTGACGATCGTCGAGTTTTCGAATTTTCGATGCTCTTACTGTCAACTCTCATGGTCAAAGATGGAGAAGATGCTTGAGAAACATTCTCCAATGATCCGGTATGTTTTTAAACATTTTCCACTTCAATCGCTCAAAAGGTCTTTCGAGCTTTCGGAGATTGCGGCCTCAGCTCAAATTCTTGGTGATGATGCCTTTTGGCTCATCCATGACTTCTTCTTCTCTCCAGAAGGACAGGTTCTCATCAGAGAAGAGATGAGTGTTGTCACCAGAAAAGTTGAAGAAATGTTGAATGCGAAAGGCTTTGACGTGAAAACTTTTAAGGATGCGCTTGAAAGCGGCAAGGGAAAAAAGAGGGTGATGGAAGATATTGAGGTTGGGAATAGAGTTCCCATCATGGGAACACCCTCCATCATCATCAATGGCGACTTCATTATTGAGGAGTTCAATGACCGAGTCTTGGAAAGATATCTCAAGAGGTAGAGGCGAGTCGCTCAAATTTCATATTTTCGAAATCATGACAAGAAGTTAGATGTGCTCAAAGATTAGGCAAAACAAGAAGAAGCCGTCACAGTCGAACAATTGAGCACAGAGTTCCACAACCATTCCACAGAGATTGTGGATTTCGAAAAAAACCTTTTAGAAACAGCTTGTTTAGCAATGGCAATCTGCTTGGAAGAGCAATACCGCTTAAACTCGTTCAGATACCTATGAGATAGAGGTGAGATCAGTGTAAAAATAAGTCGATATCTTCGACAAAAGATTGTTTATTCCAATTGAGAATTTCGGAATGAGGAATCGAAGATATTAAAAATATTTTTCTTAGAGAAGGAGTCTCATACACCCCCTCGGCCCTGTCCTTTTCGTACCAGAAGAAGATGGCTAAGGCATCGAGATCATTTCAGGTCTTTGTTAAGCCGATTGGTAACGCTTGCAATTTGGCATGTGAGTATTGCTACTACCTGAAACGAGAGGGTCTCTACCCCAAAGGAGAGTCTCTTCGCATGCCTTTCTCCATTCTGGAGCGCTATATTAAGCAGCACATAGAAGCTTCCTCCGATTCGGTGATTCAATTTTCATGGCATGGAGGCGAACCGACGCTTCTCGGGATTGATTACTTCCGTAAGATTATATCGCTTCAGCGAAAATATCAACCACGCCATAAGCAAATTGTAAATGGGATTCAAACGAATGGCACGCTCCTTGACGAGGATTGGTGCCATTTTTTTGCAGAGATGGGTTTTGGAGTTGGGATCAGCCTGGATGGTCCTGAGGAGATACATGATCACTACCGGCTAACAAGAAGAGGAGGTTCTACTTATCGGGAGGCCATGCGAGGTTACGAGCTTTTGCAGAAACACCATATCCCCTGCGATATCCTCTGTGTCGTCCATAAAAGAAATGTCAGTGATCCAATCGGAGTTTATCGATTTTTTAAAAAGATTGGTGCCCCATCCATAAGCTTTCTGCCCCTGGTTGAACCTCAGCCCCAAGAGGAGACCGGTGTCAGTCCACGCAGTGTACCAGCTGAGGCTTTGGGTCAATTTCTTTGCAACATTTTTGACGAATGGAAGAACCAGGATATCGAAAGGGTGAGGGTGGAATTGTTTGAAGAAGTGGCTCGAACCGCTTTTAACCAGGAACCAGCGCTCTGTATTTTTCGGAAGACCTGCGGAGATGTTCCTGTGGTGGAACATAACGGTGACTTCTTCTCATGCGATCACTTTGTAGATAGAAAACATAGGTTGGGCAATATCGAAGAGACTTCACTGGTTGATTTTCTCGAAAGTCCGGCTCAGAGGAGCTTTGGCGAAGCCAAATGGAGAACCATGCCATCATTCTGTCAATCGTGTGAGGTCCTTAAGATGTGTTATGGCGGATGTCCGAAGGATCGTATCCTTAAAACACCGGATGGCGAAGAGGGGTTAAACTACCTCTGCTCTGGATACAGGCGTTTCTTCAATCACTGCAAGCCATTTGTTTCAGAACTGTCAGCCCTTTGGCAGAAGCAATCCTTGGGAGGGAAAATCTCAATACCGATGGTCGGCCATTTTAAGGTACCTCCCAAGATAGGTCGGAACGATCCATGCCCCTGCGGCAGCGGCAGAAAGTACAAGAGATGCTGTCTTGGAAAGCAATCCTTTTAAGCGCTATTTTAATTTCTCTTTCAGGAATGCAATGGTACGGCTCCAAGCCAACTGGGCAGCCTCTCGGTTGTATCGGGCAGGATTGGTGTCGTTATTAAACGCATGTTGAATACCTTCGTACATATAGATCTTGTAGTCTATTTTCGCTTTTTTAAGAGCTTCCTCAAATTCAGGAATCCCCTTATTGATCCTTTCATCGATACCGGCATAGTGAATTAACAAAGAGGCCTTAATTTTGGGGACATCTTCAGGTGGAGGTTGCATTCCGTAATAAGGAACTGCTGCCTGTATATCAGGGGAAGCCACGGCAATTCGATTTGCCATTAATCCTCCCCAGCAAAATCCTACCACTCCGACCTTTCCCGTTGAGAGGGGGTGTGTCTTTAAGAACCTTACGGCCGCAAGATAATTTTCAAGGTTGGATTTTGGATCAAGCTGCTGGATCAGAGCAGGGGCCCTTTCCATCTCCTGAGGCGTTCCGCCTAAGGGAGTTAGAGCATCCGGAGCTATGGTTAAAAAACCTTCCAAAGCGATACGTCTCGTCACATCCTCAATATGGGGAACGAGGCCCCTGTTCTCATGGATGACGAGCACCGCAGGGAGCTTGCCATCCACTTTGGGTCGTGCGAAATAGGATCGAACATCCCCTGTAGCTCCTCGATAATGAATATAATCTATCTGGAGGCGGGGATCATCTTTGGGAACGATCTGGGCATTGGCTCTGCCATCTTTATCCAGAGAGAGCAAGACCATGCTTAAAGCAGTTCCGCCTGTGAGAAGAGAGATTCTTTTAAAAAATTGGCGGCGACCCAAACACTCATCCATACCGGTCTTACAGGAGCCAACGTTTTTCTGATCCATTCCCTTTTCCCCTTTCGATTTTTGAATCTTATTATTCCCTGTTAAACCGAATTACCACGATTTCGGGCTCTGTGTCAATGCGCATGGGAGGACCCCAGGTTCCAACACCACTCGATGTGTAAACATAGAGATCGCCGAATTTCTTCAGCCCATAATCATAACCCTTATAGATCCATGAGGTGATAAATCGGAAGAGTAGGACCTGCCCCCGGTGGGTGTGGCCAGAAATCTGTGCAGAGATCCCTTCGTCCCTCGGAATCTCCAGATCGTAAGGAGAATGTTTTAGGAGGATGCTGGGTTTATCCCGCTCAATCTTCAATCTCTTAAGGATTTCCCTGAACTGCTCCTGATTTCTTGAAGCCCTGAAACCAACGCCGATAATCTGAAGACCATCGAAGTCCACTTTTTCATTATCGAGAACTTTTATCCCTGCATGTCGCACAGCCCGAAGGTAAGGAGTATTGTCGTAAAATTCTTCATGATTGCCGGTGACAAAATAGGAGCCATAGGTTGAAGAGATCTGTGAGAGAGGTTTGACCATGTGGTTGAGATCCATCGCCTCTCCACCATCAAAGAGATCGCCGCCAATAAAGACAATATCCGGCTTAAGATTCTGAATCTTGCTCGCAATCTCTTGAGCAAATTGGTTGTTCCTGACATGGCCCAAATGGAGGTCACTGATCCAGACCGCCGTCTTATCTTTCCATGCCTCGGGTAGATTGGGCAGTGGCAGGGTTACCGTTTGAATGCGGATCGTGGTTGCATTCCAGAGACCGTAGAGGCTCATTATAAGACTGAACAGGATCAGGATGGTCATTACGAACTTTCGATCGAACGATAGGGTGAAAAATTTCATCACTCCACAAGTGATCCAGGCAAGGCAGGAGCCAAGAAAGAGCAGATAGAAAATCCCCAGCCACGATACAGAGGCTGTGTAAAGGTATCGGACAGGAAGGGTAGAGTAACGAAAAGAGAGAAGTGATGAACCGATGAGGCTGATGGATAGGGCGCCCAGGGCAGCCCGAAATGCCCATAGCTTCGCTGGGTGTGTGATTCCCCAAAAGGAGATCAGCGTTTTATATAAGAACCAATGGCCGAGAAAGAGGATAGATTGGACAGTTCCCAAAAAGAGGAAGAATCGCATGATTTCAATATTAACGGAAATATTTCATGGTTGCCATGACTATCCGATCTGAGTTCGTTGAAACGTGTGGAGGCATCCGCAATCGAAAAGAATTCAACCTCGTCTCCACCGCTGCTCCGATAAAAGTTGAACTCTGCAGAGGGCTTTCCAACGAGGTAAAGATTGGCGCAGAGTCATTAGCCTATCACTCCACTATTTCAATATTGCAACCTTGATGACTTGGAAGATTTCTTTCTGTTTGAGGGTCATCTCGCGGGCTTCTTTCTTAGATCCTTCATGTTCGTATCCGAGAAGGTGAAGGATTCCGTGAATCAGGAGAAGGCTGAGCATTTCCATCTCGTTCAGGCCAGACAGTATCGATTGGCGTTTGGCTGTTTCAAGCGAGATGACGAGATCGCCCAGCAGGTTGGGGTGGAGAGAGGCAAACTCTCCTTCTCTCATGGAAAAGGCAAGGACATTGGTTGGTCTGTCCCTGCCGAGGAAACGACGGTTTAACTCCCGAATCTGTCTGTCGTCAACCAGCAGAAGGCTCAGTTCTGCATCAGGAAATCCCAATTCCACCAATATCCTTTGGACTACCCTTCTTATCTTTTTTAGGTCTAAAGGGATAGGTTTTTGTCGGTTTTGAATCCAGATCTTCATGGTTCTTCTTTTTATTGGACTCTACGGAAGGAAACGCCGGGTATTCGATCCTCTTATGGAAGAAGGCGTTCAGGATGGGATTGAAACTTTCTTCAATCTTTTGGAGGTCCTTTAAGGTTAGTTCACAATCTTCAAGCTGTCCATCGAGAAAGATTTGTTGAATCTTATCTTGGACCACCCCCCTAATCCTCGAAGGAGTTGGGTCAGAAAGGGTTCGGGTGGCTGCTTCCACAGCATCGGCTAACATGACGATCCCTGCTTCCTTGGTTTGGGGTTTTGGGCCAGGGTAGCGAAAGTCTCTTTCATCAATCGAATCCATTTGGGGATTCTCTTTCTCTTTTGCTTTCTGATAGAAGTAGGTGATCAGACTTGTTCCATGATGTTGCTGGATAATATGGATGATCCGTTCGCCGAGGTGGTTTTCCCGTGCCATCTCCACCCCATCCTTCACATGGGAGGCAAGGATAAGGCTGGACATGGTGGGTGTGAGATGGTCATGTTTATTTTCCCTGCCTCCAGCATTCTCGATAAAGTAGAGAGGTTTTTTCAACTTGCCAATATCATGGTAATAGGCGCTGACTTTGGCAAGAAGAGGATTGGCGGCAATCGATTTTGCTCCTGCCTCTGCCAAACTTCCGACAAAGATGCTGTGGTGGTAGGTACCGGGTGCCTGGAGGATGAGGTCCTTAAGCAAGGGGTTATCCATGTTGGCCAATTCGAGCAGTTTAATGTCTGTGGTATAACCGAAAAGGGTTTCAACGATGGGAGTGATTCCAAGGACTAATACCGAAGCAAGGAGTCCGGCTAAAAAACCCATGACGATATCGGAAAGGAGAGTTATCTTAAAGAAGGTGCCGGTCATTAAATTATAAGAAAGGATCATCAATACGTTGACACCACCAACGGTGACCCCTGCCTTGATGAGAATGGACCTCTGTTCACATCGGGCCACCTTATGGGCGCCGACCAGACTTCCAACGAAGTTGAAGATGAAGAGAAAGAGCTGGTTCCCCATCAGGGAGGCTGCGAAATAGCTTGTCAGAGCGGCGAAGACGATGGCCACTTCCGAATTAATGACAATCCGGATAAGCATGGCTCCCGCAGCAATAGGAAAGAGGTAAGTATAAGAGGAGGAAGGAATGGTAAAAAATTCCCCTCCCAAGACATCGGTGATGAGGTAAAAGATTTTTAGAAAGCCGATCATGCCAATCAGTGTGGTGCAGAAGAAGAGAAGGTCTGTCGTCGAGAGCGAAAATTTCCGAATATTTTGGGTCGAGAATTCGTAGAGGCTAGCTAAAATGAGAAAGGTCAGAATGGCCAGACCGATGAGAACAGAAAGGATATGGCTTCTCTCTTGGGCTTTTTTCAAGGCATCCATCTTAAGAAGATGATCTTCCTGGACACGCTCTCCAGTCCTGAGAACGACCTCTCCTCTCTTCATTTTGAAAAAGACCGGACTTACCCGGTTTCGTGCCTCGATCTTCCTTGCCTCGGTCTCGTCCTTATTAAAGGTGAGATTGGGCGAGAGAGTTTGTTCTGCGATCTTCATCACAAGACTGGTTACCTCTCTGCCTAAGATGGAGGAGAGACGTTCTGAATCAACCCGTAACCTTGCCTTTGCCTCCTTTAAGTCGATGCAGTTGAGAGGAGGAATATCCCTCCTTTCCTCCCGCGTCTGAATATTACGAATAGTAATTCCTCGTGTGGCATCAGGATCGAGAAGATCCTTGTCATTGAGAATGCCTCTCTTCAATAGAGGTGCAATCAGTTTCAAAGAGGTTTCTCCGATGGCAGGATTGAAATTCTCTTTCACCATGATCTGCCATTCTCTATTGGAAAAGGTGATACGGAGAGAGGATTCCCATTCCGACTTTTTTTGGGATGGTTCAGGAGAGGAGAAGGCAGTTCGGAGACGGTTTTCAACATCGGCCAATATTCCCGGATCGTAGTCATAGACCGAGAGGACCGATCGTTCAGCTTCGCTCCGTTTTTCCTGAGTCGATTTCTGATCTTCCACCAAAAGGTCTTGGTGTGACTTAATCTCCTTGGTAGCAATGTCTCCAACCTTATATTTTTTAAATGGCAATTGGATAGAGGGTGAGAGGAGAAAGGTGAGGATCAGAGTGGTTCCAATACCGATGAACCACTTTTGATTCTTCGGGTCTTTGATCTTTTTGATCCACGAACTGGTTTTTGAACCATTATTCGTTTTTTGCGAATAAAATTGCTGAAATAGTTCTCGAAAAGATTTTTTGATCATCCTTTTTCAGAGGAAACTGACTGCCGGAAACGCTGGCGCCTCTCCTCAACCCTTTCATAGGCCTTAATAATATCTTGGACCAGTGGATGTCTAACCACATCTTTGTCCGAAAAATAGACAAACTCGATTCCCTCAATCCCCCTTAGGATTCCCTGTATCTCAATCAATCCCGAAACCTTATTTTCAGGAAGGTCCACTTGGGTAATGTCGCCCGTGATCACAGCTTTGGAGCTAAAGCCCATTCGGGTGAGAAACATCTTCATCTGTTCCGGCCCTGTATTTTGGGCTTCGTCGAGAATAATAAAGGAGTCATTTAATGTCCTTCCCCTCATGAAGGCCAAAGGGGCTACCTCGATTACCCCCTTCTCGACAAGTCGTGAAGCACGGTCAAAGTCCATCATATCATGGAGGGCATCATAGAGAGGCCGAAGGTATGGATTGACCTTTTCATACATGTTACCGGGGAGGAACCCAAGCTTTTCGCCTGCCTCCACGGCAGGACGGGTCAGAACGATTCTTTCGACCTCCTGCTTCATAAGCGAGGCCACCGCCATGGCCATGGCTAAATAGGTTTTACCCGTACCTGCAGGCCCGATACCAATCACCAGATCGAAATTCCGGATGGCATCGATATACCGTTTCTGGGCAAGGCTTTTCGGGGTGATCACTCTCTTACGAGATGAGATGTAGACAGTATCGAGAAAGATCTCCTCGAGGTTGACGGATTGGTCATCCGAGATCATTCGGATGGCATAGTCGATGTCATTCGGAAAGAGGGGATATCCTTTCCTCAAGAGGCCATAGAGGTCATTGAGGACCCTTTTGGAGAGTTGAACATCCAGTTCATCTCCATGGATAGTGAGGGCATTGCCTTTGGCGCTGATCTTCACACCGATCGTCCTAGCAATCCGCCTCAAATTTTCGCTATGTACGCCGAAAAGGGTGTTGGCAAGTTGAAGGTCATCAAAAACGATCTTTTCGGCAGTCTCTTCCGTTGCCTCTTTCAAATAAGAACTTTCACCTCGTTCAATTAAATCATATCACCTTCAATTTAAGATTTCAATATTTCTACGTTTTTCACCTCTGACGTTTCACTTCCTCCACGATGGCAGGGATGATCTTTCCCGCAGAGCCTTGGATCAGGTAGTCTGAAATCTGGCCGGTCAGAGGAGTCGGTTCCATATTGATCTCGATGACCATGGCACCTCTCTGTTTTGCCATGATGGGTATGGAGGCGGCAGGATAGACCACTGCAGAGGTACCGACAACGAGAACAGCGCTACAGGAATTGGATTCCCGAAATGAATAGGACTGGGCTTTCGGCGGGATGGGTTCACCGAAGAAGACAACATCCGGTTTAAGAAGTGAAGAACAGCGGGGACATCGAGCAGGAAGGTCATCAATGGTGAGTGAGGTGCCGTCGTGGGTTGTGTTGCACTTGAGGCAGGAGAGGGTCCGATGGCTTCCGTGGAACTCGATCACATTCTTGCTCCCCGCAGCCTGATGAAGACCGTCCACATTCTGAGTGATGATGGTAGAGAGCAGCCCCATCTGTTCCAGTTCAGCCAGGCCGATATGAGCCGGGTTCGGTTTGGCTGTCATGACCAGAGTGAACATCTCTTTTAGCATTAACCAGACCTTTGCGGGGTCAGCGTAGAAGGCATGGATATGTGCGAATTCTTCAGGGTCAAACCTCTCCCATAGTCCTCCTACACTTCGAAAATCAGGGATACCACTCTCAACGGAGATGCCCGCACCGGTGAAGGCGATCGTCTTCTTAGATCGAAGAATGTCCTGGGCGGCTCTCTGAATCAGCTGTTGGTTTATCATTCTCTCCCCCCTCACTCCTAATCGACGTAGATGGATCATAACAAGACGGGATAAGGGTGTCAATGATTGGATCCTGAATCTTTGAGATTTCTGAAAAAGGCCAAAACTCTCTAATTAAGAAGCGAAAGGCAGTTTTTTAGAACTCTCTCTTTGAGATCTCTGAAAAAGTATTTAAAAAAGTATTTTTAGACTGGGGAGGTGGGGTGAAAAAGTCTTCGAGCGGATGCCT
>Ga0209721_1000903_pt1 | contig 24195 bp, 23 predicted proteins | sample TshhotsprinmetaG_FD_184139 | JGI IMG/M metagenome (GOLD analysis project Ga0209721, IMG submission 184139) | Hot spring microbial communities from South Africa to study Microbial Dark Matter (Phase II) - Tshipise hot spring metaG (SPAdes)... | ecosystem: Environmental > Aquatic > Thermal springs...
TGTCACCAAGACAAGATCACCCGAATTTTAGCGGTGCTGTATACATCGACTACATAACTCCCCCTCTCCCCCTCTTAACTTAAGAGGAGGGCGATATTAATTTGGTTATTGGTTTTAGGTCCAGATATGAAAAACCTTTCCCTTGTCCTCATTTTCTTTCTGCTATGTCTAACGCTTGGATCAAATCCGGCCTTCTGCCAGGATTCTCTCAAGGTGGGTGCCATGGTTCCCTTCACTGGACGATTGGGAGACTCTGGCAGAGAGTGCGCACGAGGGTTGATCGATTCTGCAAAATGGATCAACCAGCGTGGAGGAATCTTTGGTAAAAAGTTGGAGATCATTCTTATTGACGATCCCTCCCGGCCAGCCGAATTCATTGCTGCTTTTCGAAAGTTGAACGAGGCAGACCGCATCCTTCTCCTCTATCTCTATTCGAGCGAGACAGGCCTGTCGCTTCTTCCCCATATCAATCTTCAGCGAATGCCCACACTGACCAGTTCTTTTCCAGATCTCCTTTCGGATACCACGAAAACCCCTTACCTCTTCTCCCTCACTCCCACTCCTCTCGATCTGGCAAAGATTGCCATGAAGTATATCTCTGAAAGGACAGAAACGAAAATAAAAAACCCAAAGGTGGTCTTCATCGGTTTTCCAGAACCTCCAGGGAAGGACTTCCTTAAGGAAGCCAAGGCTTATGCTAAAACACTCGGATTGGAAGTGGGACCCGATATCCTCTCCTCGGACTTCTCAACGCTAAAATCCTCTTCCTCTCTCCTGGCTCCCTTGAAATCCTATCATCCGGACTTTGCCTATCTTCATATGACTTCCAAGGAAGCTTCTGCCTTCCTCAGGGAAGCGAGGGGGATGGATCTCAAAACCCGATGGATCTGCAGCATGAGGGCCTTTGATGAGAATCTTTCCTCATTCGATGGTGTTCTCGGGGTTCAACCCATCTCACCCTTTGGAGAAGATGTCCCTGGCATGTCCGAAATCAAGGAGGCACATCAGAAATGGCACCCCTACGATACCCATACCCTTTCTTATGTAGAAGGATGGGTTACGGTCCGCGTAATGGCCGAAGCCTTGGGAAGATCTCTCCCAGAACAGGGATTCTCCCGTGAAAGAGTGAAGATGGCTTTTGAAAGTTTTAAGAATTTTATCGTTGGAGGCCTCGTTCCACCCCTGACCTTTACCGCAAAAGATCATCGGCCGAGCACGGAATCCCGGATTTTTATTGTCAAAGATGGAAGACTCTTAAAACACACCGGTTTCATCTCCGTCGGTAGATAGACCTAAGGACCTTCATCGTAATAAGTTGATCGTTTGGGTTTTCGATGGACCTGGTAGAAACCCTCAATAAATATCACCAACGGATCATAGACGAGTGGATCCATCGCCTCCGCACAGAGGTCAGTGACCGTTACTCCGTTCGACCGGTTGACGAACTGTTCCGTACCGTCTCAAGGGCCAATGAGGCAAATTATGCGGCTCTGATCCATCATGATCTTTCAAAAGTGAACCAGCACATCCATTGGATTACCAAATTACGCCTGGAGGGAGGATTCTCTCTCTCAGAAGTCCAAAATGCCTATGAACTTTATCGAACGGTCCTCCTTCCCATCCTTCCGAATGAACTGGACGATAAAACCCTCTATGACGCCTTGAAACGAATCAATTCCACCCTCTTCTATACCATCACAAAATTCAGCAATTACTTTCAGTCCTTACATGAAAAACATCTCAGAGATTATGCCCATAATCTCGAAGAAGAGGTCGAGAATAGAACCAAACAACTTGCCGAATCCGAATCGAAATACCGAGTTCTTGTTGAAGAGATTAACGATGGATATTTCGTCAACCAAATGGGTCGGATCGTCTTTGCGAATCAGGCCTATTGCGACCTTCATGGCTATACCTACCAGGAGATGATCGGAAAACCTTATGAAGACCTCATTGCTCCTAAATCGCTTCCTGTTGTGAGGAGGCTTTATGAACAACGAATGGCAGGGGAGAACTCCAAGGATCTCTACATCTACTTTCGTCGCCATAAGGATGGGAGTGCCCTGCCCACAGAGAATAAAGTAAAGAGAATCTTCTACCAGGGCGAATTTGCGGTGGCGGGAATCTGCAGGGACATCACCGAAAGAATCAAAACGGAAAGGCGAATCCGGGAATCTGAGCGCCTGGCCCATATTGGAAAACTGACGACCTCTCTTGCTCACGAGATCAGGAATCCCCTGTCCTCGGTCAAGATGAATAGCCAGATCATCCTGAAAAACATTACCTTTGATGGCAACGATAAGAGACGCATGGAGATCGTCATCCATGAGATATCCCGGCTGGAACGAATCCTCGATGAGATGCTCGACTTCGCCAGACCTCTAAAACTGAAACTCGAACCGGTTTCTCTCCATCCTTTGATTGACAATTGTCTCGAAATCATGGATGACAGGCTCAGGGAAAAGGAAATCCATGTAAAAAAGCGATATGCCAGATCACTCCCTCAAATTCCTCTCGATCAAGAGAAGATGGAACAGGCGATTTTCAACATTCTGCTCAATGCCGTCGAGGCCTTTTTAGAGGGAGGCCATATTGAGGTTACAACCAGACGATTGAGAAAAGATGGCGGAGCAATGGTCATTGAAATCAGTGATGATGGTCCGGGAATCAGTCCAGAGGACTTGCCCTATGTGTTTGATCCTTTTTTAGCAACAAAAAGAAAGGCACGGGGCTGGGCCTCTCCAATGTGAAGAAAATCATAGAGGCCCATGGGGGGATGGCAGGCGTCTCAATCCGAAAACCCAAGGGAACACGGGTCATTCTAACAATTCCTGTCAGGGAGAAGTCATGAAAGCCAAAAGGATTCTCATCATTGACGACGAACGCCCTTTGCTTGAAACTCTTGAGATGTTCCTCACAGAAAAAGGCTACGAGGTAGAATGTGCCGTTTCTGCCGAAGAGGGGTTGCAGCGATGTGAACACTTCGACCCTCATGTGACCATTCTCGATATCCGGCTACCCGACATGAATGGGCTCGATGTCCTTCAAAAACTGATTCACAACGGAAGAAAGAACATCATTATCATTACCGCCTTCCATGACATGGATATTACCATTCGTGCCATGAAATTGGGGGCTTTTGACTATATTCCCAAACCAATCGATGTTGAAGAGCTTGAAACGGTTATCGGAAGAGCCCTCAAATCATCCAGTCCCATGCGAACCGCCCGGACCGCCACCCTCAATACGTCTCTATCCCAGGAGGATGGCAAACTCATCGGGAAAAGCAAGGAGATGAAAGAGATCTTTAAAGCCATCGGTGTCCTATCTGAGAACAGGGTAACGGTCCTCATCTATGGTGAAACAGGCACCGGGAAGGAGCTGATCGCCCGGGCAATCCATCACAATAGCCCGTATCGGGCCCATCCCTTTAGGACGATTAACTGTTCAACGATTGTAGGAACACTTCTTGAAAGCGAACTCTTTGGCCATGAGAAAGGTGCCTTCACAGGAACCTCGGGTTTAAAGCGAGGAAAATTTGAGCTCGCCGGTGAAGGAACGATCTTCCTGGACGAGGTTGAAGATATCCCCTTTGAGCTCCAGTCAAAACTTTTAAGGTTCTTACAGGAAAAGGAATTTGAACGCCTTGGGGGAGAGAAAAGAATCCAATCCAACGCAAGGGTGATCACAGCAACCAACAAAGACCTTTACACCCTGGTGAAAAAAGGGGATTTCAGATAAGATCTCTATTATCGGCTCAAAGTGGCCACCATCAAGGTCCCGCCGCTCAGGGAACGGAAATCGGATATCCCTCTTCTGATTGAGCATTTCCTCACGAAAATCAATCATGAGTTAGAAAAATCGATTAAAAAGGTCGAAAGGAAGGCCCTTCAAAGGATGATGGAATATGATTGGCCTGGGAATGTCAGGGAGTTGGAAAACATGCTGATCCATGCAGCCATTCATACCCAGGGGGAAATCATTCTTGAGGAATTGATCAGGCCGTTGTTCGGCGAAAGGTACTTTCACCATCAAAAGCAGATGGAGGCGATCCCGAAGGAGCCGAATCTGAAATACTTAGAGAAAGAGTATATTGCCCGAGTCCTGAATCAAACCCACTGGCATCTCGGAAAAACATGCCAACTGCTTGGAATCTCACGTCCCACATTGCGGAACAAACTCAAAATCTACGATCTATCCAACCCTACCAAATCATCTGTGGCTTAACGCCCGATTGAAAATTTTTTTCAAAATTTAAAAGATCTTTTCAGATGAATGGAACCATCCACCCTTCCCTCAACTCTGTAACCTTCTATACTTTAAAGAGTTAATCTTCCAAAATGGTCTGGCATCCTGATTGCTAATGACGAATTGATTTGTATCTTGATCATCACTGAAAATTTCGTTCCTTTTTGATATCAAGACCAAAAATGAATAAGGATCCATTTCAAATCATGGTAGTCCCTTTGAGATGAGCTATCTTGACAAAACAACTTAACTTAAAGTAAGATGCACATCATTACATGACTGGACATTGGTTAGGTTTAGCGGATGCTTCAAACAAGTTTATCACAATTAAATGAAAGGAGGGTTCTATGAAGAGAATATGTCATGTTTTCGTCCTTATGCTGTTGGCCATTTTTATTGTCCCTTCCCTGTCTTTTGCACAGAAGCCCATTGTTCTCGGGGCACCGTTACCGATGGCATTTCTCTATGGTTGGACCGCAGATAAGGGCCTCAAACTGGCGGTAGAGGAAATCAATGCCGCTGGCGGGGTTACTGTGGGAAAAGAAAAACGACCCTTTAAGCTCGAGGTGATGGACACCCGAGACCTTGAGCCCGTCGTGCCGGTCAGCGATGCCCTATTAGTGGTTGAAAAACTCATTCTTGAAAAGAATGCTGATTTCATCGTAGGGGGTCCGGCGCGATCAGAGGCCGCTCTGGCGACCATGGATCTGTTATCCAAGTATAAAAAGGTATCTATCCTATCTACGGGTGCGCTTTCACCAGCCTATCATAAACGGGTTGAAGCCGAATATGACAAATTCAAATATTGCTTTAGAATTTCCGGTGAAGTCGGCTGGCTGGTGACAGGCGAGATCGTTCCCAAGCTGGTGGACATTAAAGCCAAGTTGGGCCTCAATCGCCTGTTCATCATGGTTCAGGATGTTGCCCATGCTCGAGCCACAGGTGATCTCACAGGCAAGCTTGCAAAAGAGAAAGGGTGGGAAGTCATTGGCACGGAGATCTATCCGACCGGCACAACAGACTTCTCTGTTGGATTGTTAAAGGCGAGAAGAGAAAATGCCCAGACCATCCTGATCGTAATGGATATGCCGGAAAGCTCTGTTCTCCTGAAACAGTGGTTTGATATGAAGATCCCAGCCCTTCCTTTTGGTACGATTATTGCTGCTGCGGAGCAACCTGGGTTCTGGAAGGCAACAGAGGGCAAGGGAGAGTTCTGTATGGCCAGTGTCGTCAATGCTGGCAATGCCCCATCCAGAGCAACCCCGTGGACCATGAAATTCGTTGATGCCTATACAAAAAAGTATGGGTTAGAACCAGAGGGTTACGGAGCTTCATCAAGCTACATGGTGCCCTATGTCTTGAAGGATGCTATTGAGCGTGCAGGCTCATTAGATTCTGACGCAATCATAGCCGCCCTTGAAAAAACAGATATGGAGGGCGTCTATGGAAGAATTAAGTTTCATCCCAAATCCCATCAGGTCATTCCAAGTGTGGATCCAAAAGAAGGGGCAGTGGGAACGATCTTCCAGTGGCAGGCAGGAAAGAGGGTCGTTGTCTTTCCACCCAAAATCGCCATGGGTGAGATCAAACTCCCTCCCTGGATGAAGAAGTAAAATGAAGGAATAATGGAATAGTGGAATAATGGAATGTTGGGAAAAGAGAAAAAATGACGGAAGAGTGAGAAGACACAGTATCTGATTTTTTTGAGAATTACCCATTCTTCCAATGTTCCATCGTTCCATTATTCCAGTTTTTTTGCTTATGGATATCCTCATTTACGGAATCATCAATAGTTTCTCCCTTGCATTGATGGCGATTGGATTTACCCTTGTTTACGGGATTAGCCGTCTTCCCAATTTTGCACATGGGGCAATCTATGTGATTACAGGATTTCTTGTCTGGAGTCTGGTCTATCTTCTCAAATTGAACTATGTGATCTCAATTTTGTTGGCGCTGATGATCATGGGCCTGGTCGGAGCTGCCATCTATCGGTTCGTTCTTATTCGCGTGAGGGGAATGGCAACTTCTGAAATCATTGCCACCTATGCCCTCGGCTTGGCAGTTTTGGAATTCTTGCGCTGGAGGGGGTTCAAGGGTATGACCTATACTCTTCCTGTTTTCATTGAAGGAAGTGTTACCATCGCAGGTATTCCCATTGACCTCCAGCGGATCATCGTCATTGCTATTGGGATCGTGGTGGTAACTTTCATGTGGCTCTTTACCCATTTCAATAAAACCGGTCTCGCCCTAAGGGGAATGGCTCAAGACGAACATGCCGCCATGATGCTGGGAATTGATTCGGACTGGATGGCCATCATTGCTATGGCCATGGGCTCCATCCTCGCAGGCATCGCTGCCATCACCCTCCTCCCTTTGGGGAACATCGTAGTAGAGGCAGGTTACAATGTATTAATTCTCTCTATCGCTGTCTGTATTGTCGGAGGTTTGGGCAGTTGGGTGGGCGCCATCCTTGCTGCCTTTATGATCGGATTTGTACAGATTATAACAGTTGCCTACATTCAATCCCATTTCCATATGGTGGTGGCACTGCTGGCAATCATTATCACATTGATCCTGAGACCTTCGGGTTTGTTCGGGAAACAGAAGGAGTTGGAAGAAAGAGTCTAACGAAACGATGAACGACAGATGAATGACGATGGACGAAAAACCATGAACGGAGAAATAGGCGCCATAGAGAGACGCAAAGAACGATTAGACAGGGGCATCAAGGTCCGGACGGAAGGTATCTATGCGATCTCTTCATGGGAGGAAGTGGCTTACCTTGCTCTTCCAAGACTGATTTTAATTTTGGGAATTCTCCTCCTTCCCTTTCTGATGCCTTCCCTTTATTGGAACAGAGTGATTTCCATTGTCGGTATTTACGGTCTCCTGGCATTAGGTTTTGATTTCCTGGCTCATTATGTTGGATTGGTCTCCCTGGGAGGATCCCTTTTTATAGGAGTCGGGGGATACCTTGCAGCCATTCTGAATAAATCTTTCGGACTCTCTCCCCTGTTCACCATTCCCGCTGCCACCTTAGGGGGAGCCATCCTCTGCACCCTTCTCATTCTACCCGCCCTTCCTCTCAGGGGCGTCTATTTTGCCATTGTCACCCTGATGTACCCCCTTGTTCTATTCAGAATCATCGAGGCCCTCAATATCTTAGGCGGAACGGATGGAATTCTTGGCGTAGCCAGCTTTCCCAATCCATGGGTGGAACAATATCTCATCCTGTTTGTCGTGATTATCGCGCTCTTTGGGTTAAGACGGTTGGTCAATGAGGATATCGGATTAGTCTTTCGCGGAGTCAAGGATAATGATCAGGCCGTAAAAGCCTCTGGCTTAAGCATTACTTATTATAAAGCCATTGCCGTGTTTATCACGTCAGCGCTCGGTTGTTTCGGAGGGGCTTATTTCGTCCACATTTACATGGTGGCCGGAATTTCATTATTCGCCCTGGACTACTCTGTCATCCCCATCGCCGCAACCGTGATCGGTGGTGGAGGAACCCTCGTCGGTCCCCTTTTGGGCTGTTTTATCCTCGTTCCGATTTCAGAGCTCTTGAGGGCTTTTGGAACCTTGAGGATCGTCTTCTATTCGGTCATCCTGCTGGCCTTTATTATGTTCCGAAGCGAAGGGATCATGGTCTACGCCCAACGGAAATATCATCAGTTTGAGAGGTGGGTCAAAGTATGAGCGGAGAGCCAATTCTCCAAGTCAATAAAGTCTCCAAGGCGTTTGGCGGCGTCCAAGCGGTCCGGGATGTCAGCTTCAGCGTTCAGGCAGGAGAGGTCTTTGGCATCATTGGCCCCAATGGATCGGGAAAGACGACGCTCATCAACTGCATCACCGGATTTATCAAGATGGATTCAGGCAAGGTTTTGTATAAAGGAACTGATATCAGCAATAAAGCTCCAAACCAGATTGCCAATCTTGGCCTGACTCGAACCTTCCAGATCATGCGACCTTATTACAGCCTCCCTGCTTATAAGAACCTTATCGTTCCTCTCTTCTCTCCAAGAGCGAGACGCATGGGCGGCTGGCGAGGCGGAGGAAAACTTGGGGATCGCGGGACGGTCAGCATTGATATTCTCGAAGAGATCGGCTTTGAGAGAGACTCCTTCGTGCCTTATAAGTTGGCATCAAGCCTGCCAACCGGATACCTTAAGCGTCTTGAACTTGCGAGATGCCTTGCTTTAAGGCCTGATCTTATTCTCTGTGACGAAGTCTTTTCCGGCCTGAGCATGAGTGAAATCGCCAGCATGGTTCCCTTAATCGAAAAACTCCAGATGGATGGGATCACCCTGGTGATGATCGAACACCGACTCAGGGAGCTCTTCCGGGTGGCCAGTCGAGTCATGGTATTAAACTTCGGAGAAAAATTAACCGAAGGCCCTCCTGAAGAGGTCATGGCGAATGAAAAAGTCAAGGAGGCATACCTCGGATCGGAGAAACTGCTCGATTATACGTTTGAGGCCTAATAGAAGATAGGATTCAAGGGGACAAGGATTCAAGGAGCTGAGTGATTTCTGTTTAAACTTGAAGCCCCGGACCCCGGAATCCTCAAACCCTCTTTTACAAAGCCTTATAGGAAATTGGGGATTGTTGATAACGAATATGGCTAAAAATGGCAAATTGGAACCCGAATTAACCTTTACCCAATTCGAGAGGATGTGCGAAAAATATCCGGATCGGGTGGCGATCATCTACCTGGGTGAGAAGTTCACCTTTGCCCGATTGCGGAATCTGATCAATCGCTTTGCGACAGCCCTCAATCGTCTGGGAATAAAAAAAGGCGATAAAGTCATACTCTATCTCTCTAACTCCGTTCAGTGGGTCATTTCATTCTTCGCGATTCAAAAGATTGGGGCGGTGGTTGTACCGGTTGCTCCCATCTATACCTCTTTTGAAATCGAATATATGATCAAGGATTCCGGCGCGGAGACAATTATTTGTCTGGACACTAACTTCGGATATGTCCAGGATATATTCGCCAAGACCTCCTTAAAAAGGGCGATCGTGACCAATCTGGTTGATCTGCTTCCTCTCTGGAAACGGATGGTTGGATTTCTTTTCGACAAGATCCCCAATGGCATCGTTAAAAAAGGGCCGAATGTCTATTTCTTTAAGGATCTCCTGAAGCAGGCACCCGAAAAACTTCAGGTTGACATTGATCCCTGGAACGACCTCTCCTATATCCTTTATACAGGGGGAACCACAGGGTTTCCAAAAGGAGTCCCTGGCAACCATATGGGTATGGTCTCCTATGTCAGAGACATTATGGAGGATGTCGCTGGAGGATACATCGAGGAGGGAAAAGATACCTATATCGCGATCAATCCTCTTTTCCACATCATGGCGCTTGGGCTGTTTGTCGCCATTGGCTTAAACTATGGCAATACGACGATCCTCATGCCTGTCCCTCAAGTGGATTCGATTCTGCGGGCCATTGAAAAATATCGCGTCAGATGGATGCTTGGTGTCCCAGCCCTCTACCGAATGATCCTTGAAAATGACCGATTGGATCAATACGATTTGAGTTCCCTTAAATACTGCTATTGTGGAGGCGATGTGCTTCCAATCGAAGTATTTAAACGATGGCAAGAGCATCTCGGCGTCTCCATCTACCAGGTTTATGGATCCACTGAGGCCGGCCATGTCACTTACAGCCGACTGGACCGAGAACCAGAACTCTCATCCATTGGGATCCCCCTGAAGACCAGGGAGTGCAAGGTGGTGGATCCCGACACGCTGGAACCTGTCCCATTGGGAGAGATTGGAGAACTCGTCGTCACCTCCGACTATACGGTGAAGCACTATTGGAACAAACCGGATGAAACGAAGCGCTCTTATGTCAATATCGATGGCAAAATCTATTATCGAATGGGCGACTATGTCCGGATGGGTGAAAAGGGAGACATCTACTATGTGGAGCGCTCTGCCGATGTGATCAAGCATAAAGCTTATCGGGTCTCTGCCTCGGAGATTGAAGCCGTGTTGCAGGATCACCCGACGGTCATTGGCGCATGTGTGGTTGGCGTTCCAGATCCTAAGGTCGGCGAACGAATTAAAGCGATCGTTGTGCTCAAGGAAGATGCTCGCGGAGTAGATGCCTCGGAGTTGACCAAATGGTGCCGCGAGAGACTTGCTCCATATAAAATTCCACAATACATTGAGTTCCGAGACATGCTTCCTAAATCTAAAGTCGGAAAACTTCTGAGACGGGAAATCAGAGACGAAGAACATCGAAAGATATCCCAAGAGAAAACAAAGGGGTAGTGAAGTGCTGGAAATAAAAAACCTCATGGTATTTTATGAAAATGCCATTGCCATCAACAATATCAATATGAAGTGCCAGAGCGAAAAGGTGACTGGGGTTTTCGGTGCTAACAGCGCTGGCAAGTCCACGCTCATGTACACCATCTCTGGAATCATACTGGATGTAAAAAAGAAAGAAGAGATGAAAGGTGGCGAGAGGATCACGCTTCTTGGCAACCTCACGTTTGAGGGGACCGACATCACATTAATGAAACCCAGCGAAAGGGCAAAAAGGGGAATCATCCTCTGTCCTGAAAGACGCCGGATCTTCGCAGAAAGTAGCACCTTGGAAAATTTAAAAATTGGGGGTTATTTAGCCACAAAGGCACAGGCGAAAAAGACCCTGGATTATGTCTTCACAATCTTTCCGGCATTAAAAAATCTGAAAAGGAGAGAGGGAGGTTTCCTCAGTGGAGGGGAGCAGCAGATGTTAGCCATTGGAAGGGCATTGATGGCACAACCGAAATTGCTCCTTTTGGATGAACCTCTCCTTGGCCTTAGCCCGCTCATGGAAGCCATGCTCGCACGGGCCATCCGCGACATCAATCTGCAGACCCAGATCACCATTCTCATTTCAGAACAGTACGCCCGTCCCATTCTTCCCATAATCCATCATGGCTACATCCTCGAAAACGGTGGGGCCGTCCTCGAGGGAAGTTCTCAGGAGTTGATGGATAACCCGGATGTGAAGTCTGCCTATTTTGGATTATGAGATAAGACGAAAAGGAGAAAAGATGGAACTTTTTACCGCAATGAAAGAGAGGCGAAGCTGTCGAAATTTTTTAGCCGAACCGATAGACGAAACCATCATAGAAAAAGTGTTAGAGGCAGCCACCTGGGCACCCTCTCCACTGAACACACAGCCCTGGGAATTTATCGTCATCACCAATCCCGAAGTGAAAGGAAAGATCTTCGTTGAAGCCGAACGATCCCGCCAGTGGGCCCTTGAAACCACTGGTTGGAAATGGTTGGGAACCTATTCGCTCGATTTCTTGAAATCTGTTCCTATCATCATTGCAGTGATCGGAGATCCCAAAAAGTCCGGTGTGGATCTGTTTATGGAAGAGGGTCCAATGGGATATCAGGCCGCCTGCGCCGCTGCCATCCAGAACATGCATCTCGCTGCCCATGCTCTCAGATTGAGCACCCTATGGTTCACACTCTTTAATAAGAAAGTCTTGCGAGAAATCCTTTCCATCCCCCCTGAAAAAGTTCCTCTGGCGCTGATCTGCCTCGGAAAACCAGAGCGTCTTCCAAATCCCACCCCCAGAAAGAATATAAAGGAAAAAACTACCTATATCCGTTGATCTCTGGTTTTCAACCCAAAAATTACTTGAATTATTTTTTACTCTTTGAAAAGAGGTCTGGTCAAGAAGCCAAAATAACCAAATCCCCCTCAATCCCCCTTTTACAAAGATGGAAGTATTTCTCCTCCCTTTGGCAAAAGGAGGTCGGGAGGAATTTTATAAAGCTTTTTGAAACCTCTGCGGATTCCATTCAGCCATCACAGGTTCAAAAATACTTCCCCCAATAATTCAAACCTAAATTGAGCGATTTCTTTCACCCTTCTCAAGGGGGGGCGGGGAGGCCGAAAAGCCTTTTAGAGCGATGACCTTTGATTGATTAAATCAACCATCAGGACTGTTCAATCATCACCCGTTGGGTGAAAGCTTAAGGTCCATGATCCAGACGTTCAACGTATCGCATTCTAAAAGGGTTTGAGGCATTGCCGCCCCCCCTTAGGAGATAGGGTGAATCGCTCAATTTAGGTCAAATATATTAGGCCTGGTTGAAAATTAAGCTGGACTTTATTATGATTGATGCAACCTGTCAAGAAATTTTGCTCAATGGAGAAGAGCTCCTGTCATTATGGTGCAAATCAAAATCGTATAAACTGGGGGGAGTAGAGAATGGAGGTCATCGATTTTCATACTCACTATGTTAGAAAAGAATTGCTCAACCTTACTTGGCGCAATTATTTAGAATCCCTTAATCCAGAGTTCTATGACAGAATCGAAGAATTCGGTCATCGTCCAGAGCTCTTCACTGCTCACTTAAAATCTCAGGGGGTCAAATATGCAGTCGTCCTGGCTGAAGTTGCTCCAGCCAGCAGTGGTCATGTCCCGACGGAAGAGGTGATCGAATTTTGTCGGGGGCAGGAGATGCTCATTCCTTTTACCTCAATAAACCCAAATGTCCATGGGGAAATGGTGGAGAGGCTTGAAGATCAGGTTAAAAATGGAGGGATTAGAGGTATCAAGCTTCTTCCCTCTTATCAATTTTTCTATCCCAACGAGGCAAGGCTCTATCCACTCTATCAAAAGGCTCAGGAGCTTAGACTTCCAGTGCTCTATCATATCGGGACCTCCATCTTTAAAGGGACAAGGTTGAAATATTGTGATCCGATTTACCTCGATGATGTGGCGGTTGATTTCCCCGATCTCAAAATCGTGATGGCCCATAGCGGTCGGAGTTTCTGGTATGATAAATGTTTCTATCTCTCCCGCCTCCATAAAAATGTCTATATGGATATCACGGGGTTACCCCCTCAAAATCTACTCAACTACTTTCCGGAACTTGAGAAGAACGCTGAGAAGGTGGTATTTGGCTCCGATTGGCCCACCATGCCAGGCAGTATCGCAAAGAATATTGAAACGATAAAATCGCTGCCACTCAAAGATCGTACGATTGAAGCCATCCTCTATAAAAATGCCGAGAAGATACTCTTCGAATGATGAGAGGTAGCCCTGTCGCACGACTGAACTGGAGGAGATCATGGAATTCGTATCGAATGGTTACTGTTTTGCGTGTGGTGACAAGAACCCGCACGGATTAAAGATGAAGTTTCAGGTTGATCCGGAGAAACAGACCATCCATACCGAATTTACGGTTGAACCTATTTACCAGGGGTGGGATGGAGTTGTCCATGGTGGGATCATATCCACTCTTCTGGACGAGGCCATGGCCAATCTGGTTTATCAAATGGGATACAACGCAATTGCAGCCTCTCTGGAAGTCCGATTTAAGAAGCCAGCACCTATTCTTGAACCCCTTCTGATTCAGGGGGAGATCACGGAGGTTCACAAGAAATTGGTTAAAGCGAAGGCAAGTCTCCAGAGTAAGGATGGTACTTTATTGGCAACCGCTTCTTCCAGTTTTGTTAGGCAGGGCCCTAAAAATATTTAGCGGACTGAAGTATTTCCAGAAAGTTTAAACCCAAAATCTTCTGACGATCCTCCAGCGAAAGCTCTGATTCCTCCAACTCCTGAAAGTATCGCTTGGGACTGACGAGGGGAAAGTCCGATCCGAAAAGAATCCTCTCAATACCTACGATCTCTTTTGCAATTCGATAGATCTTTTTTGAGTAGAGAAAAGGAGAGGCAGCCGTATCGTAATAGACATTCTTCATTGCCTCTGCCACCTCGGGCATCAGCTCATAAAAAGGAAGCCCCCCTCCCCAATGAGCCAACAGGATGGGTAGCGATGGAAAGGTAAGAGCAACCTGGTAGAAGATCTCCAGAGGCGTCGTCCCTTTACCTGGATAAGAGTGGCCTAGATGTTCATTGGTGTGAAGAAGAAGGGGAATCTTCCTCTGCTCCATCTCTCTGAATATCGGCTTCATCGTCTCGATATCCTGAAGGGTCATCTCCCGATCGTATAATGCGATCTCGCCGACTCCTTTAGCTCCGTTCTCGATACCTTCTTTAAGTTCCTTCGCCGACCATTCTGGATCTGAAAAGTGGAGCAGAAGAAAGGGAACCAAACGATTTGGATAACGTAAGGCAGAATTGATCAGATATTGATTGTGAAGCGCGCAGAGTTCTGTTTCGCTCCAGGGAAAACCGCAGATGACAGATTGATCAATTCCAGTCTCATCCATTGAGGCGATCAATTCTTCCGCACCGATCATTTTGGCCTTTGGATTCTGATAAACCGAAGAGAAGACGCTCTCCTTTTGGCAGAAATGGTCCCTGTCTCTTCTGACTTCATCAGGGAAAATATGGGTGTGACAATCAATGATCATGGCCGGCCCTATTCCCAACACTTCAGGGCTTCCCTTTGCTAAAACCATAGTGTCCAAGGGGTTTTCCAAGGCTCCAGTACTCCCGCGCCCCAGGACAGTAGGCAAATGGAAGGGCTTTCTGGATATCAATTCTACCTTTTTCCTTTTCCATCTCCTCCTTCACATGAAGGGCAATGATCTCTCCAAGAAAAAGATCGTGGCTCCCAAGAGAGATGATCTGTTTCACTTCGCACTCCATTTGAACAGGGGATTCGTCAATCAATGGAGCCTTCACCTTCTCCGCTGAAATGGCTTTCCATCCTGTCAGAGCGAATTTATCCGTATCTTTTCCCGAAACCACACCGCAGGCATCCACCCCTCTGACCATCTTCTGCGTGGGAAGATTGACCACAAATTCTCCTGTCCCTTTGATACAGCCATAGGAATAACGTTCTGGCCTGATGGAGATGCCGATCATGGGCGGTTCGGAATTGACTACACCTACCCATGCCAGTGTGATGATATTCGGTTTTCGTTTTTCATCGATGCAGGTGACCAAAACAACGGGTGTGGGGAAGAGTAAGGTTGTTGGTGAAAGGCTCTTTCGCCCCATTTCTCTCCTCCTTCAGGAAAATCCGAATTCTACAGGAAAAGGCTCACATCCCCTTTTCCTTTCCGGATGACTATGGGAAATTCATTGGTGAGATCAATGATGCTGGAATGCTCAGAGACAATGACGCCACCATCAATCACCAGATCGAGTTGTTTGGCGAAACGTTCTTCAATTTCGGCGGGATCGTTATAAAGGCTTTCATCAGGCTTGTAAACGCTGGTGCTGATGATCGGATGCCCCAACTCCCGAACCAGGCTGAGACAGATTTTGTTATCTGGGATGCGAATGCCAACCGTATTCTGTTTGGTCATGGCGATCTTGGGAACGAGTTTGGTTGCCTTCAAAATGAACGTATAGGGTCCGGGCAGGAGCTTCTTCATCATCTTATAAGCGTAATTGGAGACATAGGCATAGCGGCTGATATCCTTCAAATCAGAACAGATAAAACTGAGTGGTTTCTTCCCCTCCATCTTTTTTAAGCGGTGAATTTTCCGAACAGCCTCTTGATTGAAAAGATCGCAGCCCACGCCGTAGATCGTGTCCGTGGGATATCCGATCACGCCTCCCTGTTGTAAAACCTCAACGACCTTCCGGATAAGTCTCAACTGTGGGTTTTTAGGATTAATCGCAAGAATCATCGTTTCAGCTCTCCTTCTCTAATTCGATAATACGTACCCCGCTGATGAACCGCTGGTTAAAATAGGGAGTTTCTAAACTATCCACTCTCACCTCTTTGCTCCGATAAGAAGCGTGGACAAACTCGTTTTTCCCGATATAGATTCCCACGTGGGCCCTGTTTGCCCAGCGCGTTTTGAAGAAGACGATATCCCCCTCTTCCAATTCTTCCCGTCCTACCTTTTTACCAACTTGCAACTGCTCTCGCGCCGTTCTGGGAAGCTGGATATTAAAGACTTCAAAGATCTTCTTCACAAAAGCAGAACAATCGATCCCCTTAAGTGTAGAGCCGCCCAAACGGTAAGGAACGCCCAAGAAGGTTTTAACCATTCTTACAAAGAGAGTTCTCTCCTCGGGGTCTCTCCATTTCCCAAGGGGTTCTGCAATTGTCGGGTTCTCTCCCTGGGTCAGATCCCCCTCTTTGATCTCCTCCGTATCTCCAATCTCCTCTGTCTCTTCATCCTTCTTCTCTTTCGGTTTCAGGAGCACGAGAGATTGTCCGATTTTGAGTCGGTCCGTCTGAAGCTGGTTCAACTTCTTAATCTCATCTACGGAAACTCCGGTCTTTTTCGAAATGGATGAGAGTGTGTCACCCTGCTTCACGACGTAGGTCTCTGTCTCGGGCTTTACCTTCTGGACATTCTTCCCAATGGGTCTCTTCTGAGGATTCGGAATCAGGAGAACCTGTTTGGGTTTGATATGATCTCCCTTTAAACCATTTGCCTCTTTTAATAACGCAATAGAGATGCCATACGATTTCGATATGGTGTAAAGGGAATCCCCTGGCTTAACCGTATAACGTTCTTCACAAATCCCAATGCGAGGACAGATCAACACGAACAGGACGACAAGCCATACCCTCCAAAAAACCCACCGCCCCATCATAAATCTCCTCCTTTCCTCATGCTGGTTTTCTTCCCTGCCGATAAGGTGCAAATTGAGGGAAAAGGATCAGATTGGATGAGCAAATTGCAATTATTTATAAAAGGATTGTCTTGATAAGTCAACCGTCAAAAGAATTCGAGGTGGATGCGGATGGAGACGGACGCTTCACCTTTGGTTTGGTAGGTGGAACTCAAATCATCTTTCAGTTCTCGGGGAGGAGTCGATTGAGGAGCTGAAGAGGGTAAACCGATCTTTGCCAATTCCTTTTCAAATTCCGCCAAGGAAGAAATAGGCAGAAAGGCGAGCAGGGTTCCTCTTTCTTCTTGAATCGCTTCACCACCCACCTGCTTCGCCAACTCCAGAATTTGGGCAATGGCTCTCTCGCGATCGGTAACTCTCAATCCCATTTCACGAACTTTACTCTTCCCAAGAGGCATTTGAACCGGACCGAAGCTTATGCTCTCCCTCTTCTTCTCTTCAAGACGAGGCGTTTCGGCTTTTGCTAACTCCTTTGGACGGGCCATGGTTACCTCCCCTTTGTGAGCTGGTCTCTGATCTTCTTCTTTTTTCATCTTCTGAACCGTGCTCTCTTGTGCACTCACCTTCTCTTCATGGGCAGAGGGTTTGTCTTTTGAAGCAGAGTCCTTTCGATAGAGCGCAAGGGGTGGTGAAACCATCTTTGAGCCTTCTTCATCCTTTAAAATTGGTGTATCCTTCTCTTTACCCGATTCTGTAATATCAGGTCTTTCACCAGTCTTCTTCTGAAGCATCTCAAAAGGCGCCATTTTGGTGAGATAAAGGGCTAAGAAGACGATCATGACCATGGCCGCAGCCTGAATGGGAATTTTAACAGAGCGTAAGATCCTGCTCCATCTCGGAGTTCCTTCTCTACTCCGTTCTTTCCGTATTTTCTGTATTTCTGAAAGAAACCCTTCCGGCACCTCCTCTTCTTCGACAGCATGAAGCCAGCCCATCATCTTGTTAAACTGTTCCCACTCCTTTTGGCATCCCTGGCAAAAAACCAGATGCTCTTTTATCCTTTCGTCTTCGGAAGGGGTCAAATCGCCTTCGAGAAGAGAGGAGAATCGGTCACACACCTCTTTGCATTCCATTAACTTTGCCCCATTTTTAAAATAGGTTCATCAGGTATTAATTGGTTAACCTCCCCTTATGTTAAGGGGAGGTGTGGAGGGGGTTACCTTCTTGTTGCAGGTATGCTGGGATACCCCCTCGATCTCCATCTGATATCGCCTCTGCTCTCTTTGGTGCTCCTATCCATGTTGGTTAATTCCTAAGGCATTTCACTGATTCCATACCCCCTTTCCATCCACCTTAATTTAAGGGTGGAATTAAAAGGAGGGCGCAATTTTGAGGGTAAAGCCTAAGGTTTTAAATCATTATTCTTAACCCATTAGCCTCACACCAAACGGGCTTCATCACCCTAACCCCTTCAATTTGACTCCCTTATCAATGGAGAGACCTCTCTAAAATCTCCTTTAGCTCCATTCTTGCCCGGTGAAGCTTCGACTTGATCGTTCCCACGGGAAGTGAAAATAACTCTCCAATCTCTTCATAGGAGTATCCCAGAAGGTCTCTTAAGACAATGAGTTCCCGCTGATCTTCCTTTAATTTCATCAGCCCCCTTTGAACAAACTCTCGGATCATCCTTTTTTCGAAGAGGGTTTCCGGATTATGAGAAGGGCTGTAAATCGCCCTTTCTGCCTCACCATTCTCAGTTTCGATAGGATGGTTTAAAGAATCGGTTTTAAAATATTGCCTTCGTTTCAAATATTTCCAACGATTTCGACAATGGTTTAGGGTGATCTGCGTCAACCAGGACTCAAACTTTAACACATCTTTAAGATCCTTAATGGATTCCAAAACGGAGATAAAGACCTCCTGAGATAGCTCTTTGGCATCTTCCCTATTCCCTAACATCCGAAAGGCAATATTGAATACCTTCTTCTGGTAAGTGAGGACGATCTCTGAAAAAGCATGATCATCTCCCCTCTTACAGCCATCAATCACCTCTCTTTGAATCTTCAGAGAACGCTCCATGAAAAACCGTATATCCCCTTTAATATAGACAATAAAAAAGGAATAAAGTTCCAAAAAATTTGTTTATTCTTTCGTAAATTTCTCTCGGTTGAAGAACTTCAGCAGTTTAATCAACTTCTGATCCCTCTCTTTCAAAACATCTGCAATGTTTCTCAATCGGTAGTCGTAGAAGCCCTTTCCGGATTTCACTCCCAGATATCCCTTCTTCACTAACTGGCTCAAAACCTTTGGCCTTCTCTCCTTTGAGACCAAATGGATGGAAGGATTTCTCTCAAAAGTGAGGGCGAGGTCCAATCCTGTATAATCGTATCGCTGGACAACACCGACGACAGGGATTCTCAGCCCGAGGCTACTCTTTACCGCTCGGTCGATCTCTTCTGCTGTAGCATATCGATGGTCCAGAAGGTAGAAGATTTCCCTGGCCATGGCTCTCTGGAGACGATTGACAATATATCCTGGGATGAACTTCTCCAGAACAACTGGGCTTTTTCCCAATTTCAGGAGGAGCTTTTTCACCGTGTTGATGGTCTCAGCAGATGTCTGAGGCCCTTTGACCAGGTCAACCAGAGGGATGAGATGGGGTGGGGCATACCAATGGCAGATGAGCATCTTATCGGGGCGGATTCGTTTCGTCAATTGGAAGATATTGAGATAGGAAGTGTTACTCGTGAAGATCGTCCGGGGAGGGCAGAGACGATTTAGCGTCTGAAAAAGCTCTCTTTTGGCTTTCGAATCTTCTGATATGGCCTCAATGATCAGGTCTGCCTTCTTGGCTATCTCCAGAGAGGTAGTGGGATGGATTCGCTCCAAAATCTTTGGGATCGATCTGGAACGAACCATCTTCGCATCTTTCAGAGTTTGGAGGTTAGATCGGATCAAGCTGAGCGCTTTCGAGAGGATACCTTCATTCACATCCACCAGATCTACTTCGTAACCGCGCTGTGCAAAGACAAGGGCAATGGAGTGGCCCATAGTCCCTGCACCCACAACCAACACTCTCTTAATTCGCCTCATCGTGGCTCACCAGAAAGAGAAAAGATCTTCAGATACTTTCTTGACTTTTCGTAGGCCTCTGTTAACTGATCGGCTGATCTTTTCCGTTCATCCTCCGTGAGTGTTCTCACCACCTTTGCAGGAATGCCGAGGACCAGTGAATCATCAGCGATCTTCATTCCCGGAGGCACAACACTTCCGCTTCCGATGATCGAGTTTCTCCCTACTTCTGCTCCGTCCAGCACAATCGCTCCAATACCAATAATCGCCCCTTGCCTGACCACACATCCATGGAGCATGGCGCCATGGCTGACGAGAACCCTCTCTTCAATGACCACAGGATGATTCTCTGGAGATTCGATGAGCACCTTGTCCAGGATGACGGAACGCTCTCCCACGACAATTCGATTGCTATCTGCCCTCAGAAGGGCAAAAGGGAAAATACTCACATGGGGTCCAAGCACGACATCGCCGATCAGCCTTGCCGAAGGATCGATGAATACGGTTTCATCAAATTGCGGTGATTTGCCTTCAAAGGGGGTGATGTGAGAGAGGGAACTTAAATTCGATGACATTATTCAACCTCGCTTATCGCTCAAAAGAATCGACTACTGGTTTCTAAAATTCGGTTTTCTTTTCTCAAGGAAGGCGTTCACCCCTTCCTTGAAATCTTCTGTTTTGTATACATCGCCATAAAGTTCAGAATCTTTTTCCAAAGCCTCGAGAAAGGGGAGTTTACTAATTTGAAACATTGCTTGTTTGGCAATATGTATGGAAGCAGGACCTTTTGCAATCTCCCTTGCCAAAGCCATCGTCTCTTCCATCAACCTCTCATGTGGAACGATCCGGTTGACCAGACCAACCCTTTCCGCCTCTTCGGCATTGAGGATCTTACCCGTATAGATCATCTCCTTGGCCCGACCAGGCCCGATGAGTCGCATCAGGCGGACATTCCCTCCATAGCCGGGCATGATCCCGACCCGAACCTCAGTCTGACCAATCTTTGCCTTTTCACTGGCAATCCGAAGGTCACAGGCCATAGCAATCTCACAGCCTCCTCCAAGAGCCCAACCATTGATGGCCGCAATCATCACCTCATCCATGGATTCCATAAAGAGAAGGATCTGATTCGCTTTCTTCGATGCCTCCACAGCCATTTCAGGTGTCCGGACTTTCAGCATATGGAGATCTGCTCCTGCAATAAAGGCTTCATCTCCAGTGCCGGTAATGACCCCCACTCTCAATTCGGAGTCCTGGTGGAGTTGTTTTAACGCCTCTTCGAACTCCATCCAGGTCTCCCAGTTGAAGACATTCCTTACCTCGGGTCGGTTGATCCGGATGATCCCAACAGACCCATCCTTCTCAAAAATTAGATTCTTGAATGACATCTTGCATCTCCGTATAGGCCATTGTGATTTTGGTTAGAATGAGGTGATTGTGATTTGGAAGTTGGGGTTTCCGATTAACCTTTCTCCTTTTCGAAAATGGCAGCAATACCTAATCCTCCCCCACCGCAGATGGTTTCCAAACCGAAACGAACGTCACGCCGTTTCATCTCATGAAGGAGTGTGACCATCACCCTCGTCCCGGTACAGGCAATGGGGTGTCCAAGTGAGATACCGGATCCATTCACATTGATCCTGAAATAGTCCTTTTCTGATAGGTTGAGCATCTTCAGGTCTGCTAAAACCTGGGCAGCAAAAGCCTCCTGAATCTCGATCAGATCGAACTGGTCAAGGTTTAACCCTGATTTTTCAAGAACTTTGTTTACGCTCATCGGGACCGCCTGGTAGGTGTATCGTGGATCTACTCCTACAACAGCAAACGCTTTAATTGAAGCCAAAGGTCTCAACCCCAATGACTCTGCCTTCTCCTCGCTCATAACCAGACAGGCCGCAGCCCCGTCATTCTCTGAGGATGAGTTTCCAGCGGTGCAAACCCCTCCTAAAACAGGAACCAGTTTGGACAACTGTTCAAGCGTCGTATCCGGCCTCGGGGTCTCATCCAGCTCCAACCAGGCCACCTTGCCCTTCCCCTGTGAAACCTCCACAGGAACAATCTCCTCCCTAAACTTGCCAGCCTCCATAGCAGCACACGCCTTCCGGTGACTCTCTAAGGCCCATTGATCGCACTCCTGCCTTGAAATTCCTTCTTCTCTGGCTGCGGTCTCTGCCCAGGACATCATCGACGGTAAAATTCCATATCTCTCTTCAGGCTGGGACATTACCCTCGCCCGTTGAATTCTGTCGTAAAGAGGAATTCCCCACATCGAAAGATCGCCATGCCCCTTTGGCATACCCTTTCTGCCCCCGATGCCTCCTTTGATCTCTCCAGGAAGATAAAACTCCGCACTGCTCATACTTTCCACACCACCCGCCACAACGATCTCTGCATGGCCAGACTGGATGGTCAGTGCTGCCTGGCAAACGACGTCCAAGCCCGTGCAACATCGCCGGTCCAGAGTGACGCCTGGGATTGACTCCGGCCATCCTGCCTTCAGGAGCGACATCCTTGCAAGGTTCACATATTCCCCGCTTTGATAGGATTGGCCTAAGATGACCTCATCGACCTGCTCCGGATCTAACCCTGCCCTTTGGATGGCCTCTTTTAAAACCAGCGCTCCCAGATCATAGGCAGGAACATCTTTCAACATTCCCATGTATCTGCCAATCGGTGTCCGTACTGCACTGATAATCACTGCCTTTTTCAAAATGTATTCTCCTTTCAAGAAGTCTTAGGCCAATGAGGAGGTTATTTAATCCTTTTCCGTCCTTTAACCCTCTCATAACCCCATTCATCAAACTTTATCCTGAACGGTGCCAGTACTTTTGGAGCAGGACAACAACGATCAGAAGACCGACGCCGATCAGATCGGTCCATAGCCCGGGTTTGATCAGGAAGATGGCTCCGGCAACGAGGATTGCCCTTTCCAGAAGGCGTGCCTCTTTTAAAAACCACCCCATCAATCCCGCCGAGAGTAGAATAACGCCTATTGATGCGGAAATGACGGTAATGATAATACTCCCAGGAGAGCCGATGAGCAGAAGGGAAGGACCATAGACAAACATAAAAGGCACAATAAATCCTGTTGCACCGGCCTTCATCGCAGCCAGACCAGTCTTCCAGATGTTCGATCCGCTGATCCCGGCAGCCGCATAGACCGCCATGGCTACCGGTGGGGTGATGGCAGAGATGATGGCAAAATAGAAGACAAAGAGATGGGCCGCAATCACCGGCACCCCCAATTTGATCAAAGCAGGAATGAGCAGGGCAGCCTGAACAATATAGGCCGCAGTGGTGGGAAGCCCCATGCCCAGAATGATTCCTGCGATCATTGTAAAAATAAGGGCGGGGGCAAGAGAGTCGCCGGCAATGAACAGGATAAAACTGGTGAACTTTAGACCCAGTCCCGTCAGGTTAATGATCCCCACCACAATCCCAGCACACGCACAGGCCGCAGCCACGGGAAGCATATTCTTCGCACCGAACTCGAGTGCTCCCAAAATCTTCATCAGTCCCATCCGGGTATCCGCACGGACAAAGGCAATCAAGACCACGGCGAGCGTCGCATAGATACAGGCATACATGGGCGTATAACCTGCTAACATAAAATAGATGATCACGACCAGCGGAATAAAGAGGTGGCCCTTTGTCATGATGACCGATTTCATTCGGGGCCGTTCCTCCTTTGGAACGCCAGACAACCCTGTTCTCGATGCCTCAAAATGGATGGCCATAAAAAGGGCCAGATAGTAAAGAAGGGCCGGAATCAAGGCGTGCTTGCAGATATTGATGTATGAAATGCCGGTATACTCCGCAATAACAAATGCCGCCGCACCCATAACCGGAGGCATGATCTGGCCTCCGGTAGAGGCAGTGGCTTCGACCGCCGCCGCAAAATCGTGTTTGAAACCTGTTCGCTTCATTAATGGAATGGTCAACCATCCATCCACCATCACATTAGCCACTGCACTTCCTGAGATCGTTCCAAAAAGGCTTGAAGAAACACAGGAGATCTTGCCTGGCCCCCCCCTTTGCCCCGCCGACTAAGGAAGTGGCAAACTCCATAAAAAACTGCCCTGTACCGGACTGCTCCAAAAAGGCTCCGAAAATAACAAAGAGAATGACATAGGTCGCAGAAACACCCAGCGGATGCCGAAAATCCCCTCGGTGGTTAAATAGAGCTGATCAATAATCGTATCCACACTAAACCCGGTATGTCTCATCAGACCCGGGAGATGATTGCCGAAAAGAGCATAGAGCAAAAAGCCAATGGCCGTCAAAGGCAGGGCCAGGCCAATCATCCTTCTTGATGCCTCCAGAAGAATCAGTGTAAGAATGACCCCCATCCAGAAATCCCATCGGCTTACAGGATGGACATAAGGGTAGCGGGTGACAATAT
>Ga0209721_1000907_pt1 | contig 24148 bp, 20 predicted proteins | sample TshhotsprinmetaG_FD_184139 | JGI IMG/M metagenome (GOLD analysis project Ga0209721, IMG submission 184139) | Hot spring microbial communities from South Africa to study Microbial Dark Matter (Phase II) - Tshipise hot spring metaG (SPAdes)... | ecosystem: Environmental > Aquatic > Thermal springs...
AACTGACCGAGCAGTGGGGGCCGGGCGGGCTGGTGCACAAGGACAGGGAGTACATCCGGGTGCGCGGTCCGCAGGAGCGGGCGCGCGACCCGGCCTTCGGGCGGCAGGAGCAGTTTGAGACGATGGTGGATGCGCTGCATCGGGCGGCGGCGCTGTGGGAGGCGAACCGGCCGCGGGAACTGGCGGAGCACCTAACGGCGACCTACGGGAACAACGAGGTGTTCTGGCAGGTGGTGCAGGCGATTTCGGACGTCCTGCCGCCGGGGGATAAGGAGAAGCAGGTACTGCAGGGGCTGATCTACGGGCGCAAGAGTTACCAGGCCCAGCCCCGATTATTCTGAAGTAGGAGCATCGGCGCTCTGGTAGGGAATTACCTCCCCAATAAACAGGAGAACCCATGCGTTTGCTCATCCGTCAGGTCACCGCTATCCCGCTGGACGGGGAGAACGCCCTTCTCCCCGATGTGGACATCGCCGTGGAGGACGGGAAAATCGCCGCCATCGGCGCCGTCCCGCCCGACTTTGGGCCGGAGCGGACGGTGGACGGGCGGGAACTGGTCGCCGTCCCGGCCTTCTTCAACGCCCACACCCACGCGGCGATGACGCTGGAACGGGGGTGGGCTGAAGACCTCCCCTTTGACCGCTGGCTGAACGAGAAAATCTGGGTCGCCGAGTCGGCGCTGGAGGAAGAGGACGTCTACTGGGGCGCGGCGCTGGCCTGCTGTGAAATGGTCCGCTGCGGTATCGTGGGCTTTGCCGACCACTACTTCTGGATGCACCAGGTCGCCCGCGCCGCCGCCGAGGCCGGGATGAAAGCGCATCTGGCCTGGTGCCAGTTCGGCATCGGCGCCGAGCACGAAGTGGGCGGCGCGGTCCTGGAGGATACCGTCGCCTTCATCCGGGAGTGGCACGGCGCGGCCGACGGCCGCATCCGCTGCGCCCTGGGGCCCCATTCCCCCTACATGTGCCCGCCCGACTTCCTCCGCCGCGTCGTCCAGGAGGCGGGGAAACTGGGGGTGGGCATTCATCTGCACCTTTCCGAATCCGAAGAACAGGTGCTCAACTCCCTGCACGCCCACGGCCGGACGCCGGTGGCTCACCTGGCCCATCTGGGGGTCCTGGACCATCCCACCCTCGCCGCCCACTGCATCGCCGTGAGCGATGAGGACCTGGACATTCTGGCCGAAAAGGGGGTCTGGGTGGCCCATACGCCCAAGACCTACATGAAACTGGCGATGGGGATGGCTCCGCTGGACCGTTTTCTGGCCGCGGGGGTACGGGTGGCGCTGGGGACGGACGGCCCCGCCTCCAACAACGACCTGAACATGCTGGAGGTGATGCGCATCACGGGGCTGGTGCACAAAAACCGCGTCGGCGACCCGGCGGCCTTTCCCCACGACCTCATCCTGCGCCTGGCGACGTCGGCGGCCGCGCAGGCGTTGGGGTTTGCGGGGAGCGGGGTTCTGGCCCCCGGCGCCCCCGCCGACATCGTCCTCCTGGATACCCGCGGCGTCCACTGGGCCCCGCGCCACGACCTGGCGGCCCACCTGGTCTACGCCAGCCATCCCGCCGACGTCCGCTACGTCTTCTGCGACGGTCGCCCCCTCCTCTGGGACGGCGAACTGGTCACGCTGGACGAGGAGCGCATCCGCTACGAGGCGGAACGGCGGGCCTTCCGGATGGTGGGCGCGCCGATGCGTCCGGTGCGGGAGTACCGGGGGTAAAGCGACATGCTGGCCTCCGTCCGAAAATGGCTGTTTACTGCCACGGCCTGGCTGATGGTGGCGCTCAGCCTGGCGAACCTGGGGCGCGGGATAATGGCGCTCCGCTACGCCTGCCTGTTGCCCGATCTTCCGATGACCGTCCCCTGGGAGTATCTGATGGGGATGGGGTTCTTCTGGGGGGTGATGCTGGGCATCTGTGCGGTGGGCCTGTTTGGCCGTCGCCCCTGGGGCCGACCGGCGACCCTGGCAGCGGCGACCCTCTACCAGGCCCACGTCTGGCTGAACCACCTGTTAGCAGACGCCTCCGACTACGCGCGCCAGACCCGCCCGCGCGACCTGATCCTATCGCTCCTGTTCCTGGCCTTCGTCTGGGGGGTGCTCTGCTGGTCGGCGATGGGGGAAAGACCGCGGGGGCCGCACAGGGAATCCCCATAGGAGGGGTTGGCAGGGGCCTTTTCGCCCCCTTTCGCCTTCGTGTGATCCTTCGTGCCCTCTGTGGTTAAAAAAACTCCGAGGAGGATATCCGATGACCCGAATGGCTGTTCTTTCCGACATCCACGGGAACCTGCTGGCGCTGGAGGCCATCCTGGCCGACCTGGAACGCCAGGGCCAGCCCGACGTCTACTGGGTGCTGGGCGACCTGGTCGCCTTCCTCCCCTGGCCGCGGGAGACGCTGGAGCGCCTGCGCTCCCTGCCCAACGTCGCCTTCCTCCAGGGGAACACCGACCGCTATCTGGTGACCGGACGCCGTCCCCTGGCGCCCGTCCACTCCCCCGAAGACTGGGCCCGGATGCCCGCGTTTTTAGAAATGCGGGACGCGCTCTTCCGCTGGACGGTGGAGCGACTGGCCTGGGAGGACTACCTCTTCCTGCGGGACCTGCCGACGCGGCTGGAGATGGACATGCCGGGATACGGCCGCGTCGTCGGCGTCCACGCCGTCCCCGGCGACGACGAGACCAACATCTTCCCGGACACGCCGGAGGAGGAGATTCTCCCGCACCTGGCGGGGCTGGACGCCTCTATGCTGATATACGGTCACACCCATCGCCCGCTGGACCGGTCGGTGGGTGGGGTACGGCTGGTCAATCCGGGAAGCATCGGCTTTTCGCTGGACGGCGACCCGCGCGTGGGGTATGCGCTGCTGGACTTTCGGGGTGCGGAGTGCACCGTCGCCATCCGACGCGTGGAGTACGATATGGACGCCGTGATCGCCGAACTGGAGCGGGTCCAGCACCCGTCCCGCCCGCTGCTGCTGCACCTGCTGCGCCGGGCGTCTATCAGGTAGATTCAAAGCGCAACCGGAGGGATTATGAGCGAACCCTACGACGTCGCCATCCTGGGGGCGGGTCCCGGCGGCTACGTCGCCGCCCTACGGGCCGCCCAACTGGGCCTGCGCGTCGCGCTGGTGGAGCAGGCGCGCGTCGGCGGGACCTGCCTGAACGTCGGCTGCATCCCCACCAAGGCGCTGGTCACCGCCACCGACCTGCTGACCCGCGCCCTCCGCGCCGCCGAGTACGGCATCATCATCCCGGAAGCCCGGCCCGACCTGACCGCCATCATGGCCTACCAGCGATCCGCCGTGGACCGTCTGGTGGGCGGCGTGGAACAACTGCTGAAGGAGCGGAAAGTGACGGTGATCGCCGGGCGGGGCCGCCTCGTCCGCCCCGACACCTTTGCCGTCACCGACGCAGCGGGCCAGACGACTGAAGTGACCGCCCGCCACATCATCCTGGCCCCCGGCTCCGTTCCGGCCCGGCCCCCCATCCCCGGCCTGGACCTGCCCGGCGTGGTCACCAGTACAGAGGCGCTGGACGTCTCCCAGATGCCGCCCCGTCTGGTGGTCATCGGCGGCGGGGTCATCGGGCTGGAGTTCGCCTGCATCTACGAGGCCCTGGGCAGCCAGGTGACGGTGCTGGAGATGATGCCCACCCTCCTGCCCGGCGCGGCCGACGACGCCATCGCCAAACGGCTGGCGGTCCTCCTGCGGCGCCGCGGGATGGACATCCGCACCGACGCCACCGTCCAGGCGGTAGAGGAGGGGGAGACCGGCCTGCGCGTTCGCTTCACTGCCCCGAAGGGCGAGGAGTCCGTGGAGGGTGACCGGGTGCTCGTGGCGACGGGTCGCTGGCCCAACACCGCCGACCTGGGGCTGGAGGAGGTGGGGATTCGGATGGAGCGCCGCGCCATCGCGGTGGACGAGTACCTGCGCACCAGTGTCCCCAACGTCTGGGCCATCGGCGACGCCGTCGGCGGGATGATGCTGGCCCACAAGGCGATGGTAGATGGGCGCGTGGCGGCCGAGAACATCGCCGGGGAGAGGCGCGCAGTGGACTACCGCTCCGTCCCCAACGCCATCTTCACGTCTCCCGAAGTGGCGGGGGTCGGGTTGACGGAGGCGCAGGCCCGCCAGCAGGGCGCCGACGTCCGCATCCTGCAGTTCCCCTTCTCCGCCAACCCCCGCGCCCAGATTCTGGGAGAGACGGAGGGGCTGGTCCGCATCATCTGCGAGGCGGGCAGCGGGCGGGTGCTGGGCGTCCACATGATGGGCCCCCACGTCACCGAACTGATCGCCGAAGGGGCGCTGGCGGTCCAGACCGGCGCCACCGCCGACGACCTGGCCTGGACCACCCACGCCCATCCCACCCTCACCGAGGCGGTGCTGGAGGCCGCCCTGAGTTTTCGCGGCGCGACCATCCACTATCATCGCCGATAGGGGGGATGATTCCCGCTACGGATTTCAGGGAAATTTCACCTGTGGGCCTGTCCTTAAGCAGCGAAAGGAGACGGAAATGAGCCTGAAAATGATTCTCTGTAGGATGTTGCCCTGGGTTCTGGCCGCGGCCCTTTGCGGCTGCGCCGGAACCCCTGGCACCGTGGCCCAGGGGACTCCTTCGCCCCACACCACCTACCTGCCGCTGGTGACAAAGCACGCTCCGGAGCCTCCCTGGATTCCGCAACGGTACGCCGTAGACTACCGCGATGCCCCCGACCTCTCCCACCTGGCCCAGGCCGAACTGGCGATCGTCCAGCCCGTCCTTTCGGAAGACGAGGTCCGGGGGCTGGAACAGGGCGGGACGCGAGTGGTGGCCTACCTGACCATCGGGGAGGCCGAACCGAATGACCCGGCCCTCTCCGACCTGCGGGCGGCGGGATGTGTGCTGGGCCAGAACCCCAACTGGAACTCGTTCTACGTGGACGCCCGTTGTCCCCAGTGGCAGAATCTGATCCTGGACCGCGCCCGCACCCTGCGCAGTGCCGGATACGCCGGTCTCCTGCTGGACACGGTGGACACGGCCGAACTCTTTCCCGAAACGGCGGAGGGCCTGGTGGAACTGATCCGCCGCCTCAGCCAGGAGGTCGGGGGCTACCTGGTCCAGAACCGCGGCTTTGTCGTTCTGGACGAGACGGCGCCCTATATCCACGCGGTGCTGTACGAAGATCTCAGCGCCGGGTACGATTTCGCGCGGGGCCTGTACCTGTATCACGAGCATGAGCCCGCGCGGGCATTGCCGTACCGGGACCGCCTGGCCCTTCTGGCGCTGGACTACGCCCCCGCCGACCGCCCTGCACTGGCCTGGCGGGCCTGCGCGCGGGCCCGCGCGCTGGGGTTCGTGGGATATGTGGCCGGTGATGTGAACCTGGAGGCCGGAGGCCAGTTCTGCGACCAGGTGACGCCGCCCCAGGCCTACCGGGCAACCCCCCAGGGGGTCTTTCGGGGCGACGAACCGGTCCCCCTCTACGGGCTGAACTGGTTCGGCATGGAGACCCCCGACCGGGCCCCGCACGGCCTCTGGGTCGGGCGGGCGGTTGCCGATTTCCTGACCCAGATTCGGGAGTTGGGCTTCACCGCCCTGCGGCTTCCGCTATCCCCCCACGTGCTGACCCCTGGTCGCCCCACCCCTCAGTGGGCGCGAATGATGGACTATCCCGACGACGCCTACGATGGCCTGCTGTACTTTTTGACCGAGGCACAACGGGCCGGTCTGTACGTCCTCCTGGACTTCCACACCTATGACCCGAACCTGATCGGGGGAAAGTTGCCGGGCCGCCCTTACGGTGACCAGTACACAAAAGAAGACTGGCTTCAGGACATGCGCCGAATGGCCGGGATCGCCCTCAGTTTCCCCAACATAATCGGCATTGACCTCTGCAACGAACCCCACGAGATGACCTGGAGGGAGTGGCGAGAGATAGCGCTGGAGGCGACGGCAGCCATCACCGACGTCAATCCCTTCATCCTGGTGGTGGTGGAGGGGGTGGGGAACAAGTCCAACAATGGGGGCTGGAGCGCTTTCTGGGGGGAGAATTTGACCCAGGCCCCCGATAACCCGCTGTTCCCTCCTCCCGATGCCGGTTCTTCGGAGACGGATCGCTACCTCTTTGAGCGCATCCTCTACCTGCCCCACGCCTACGGCCCGGATGTGTACAATATGCCCTATTTTGACGCGTCGGACTTCCCGGCGAATATGCCCCCGATCTGGGAGGTCCACTTCGGGCGGATGGCGGGGCGTTTTCCGCTGGGGATCGGCGAGTTCGGCGGGTTCTACAAGGGGAAGGACAAAGTCTGGCAGGATGCCTTCGTGGACTATCTCCTGGCGAAGGACATCCGCATTTTCTTCTACTGGGCCCTGAACCCCAACTCCGGCGACACCGGCGGCATTCTTCTGGACGACTGGCGCACCGTGCATGAGGACAAAATGGCCCTCCTGCGCCGCCTGATGCGCTGAGAGGGGGAAAAGAAAAGGGCTCGCCGCCATCGCAGAGGGCGGCGAGCCCTTTTCTTTTCGGGGTCAGTGATGGTCCCGCCGCGGGCGGACTGGGATGGTGCGGAACTCCCGCACGAACCGGATGAAGTTCTCCACCGTCGTCTCAAAGAGGGCGCGGCCGAACTCCGCCGTGGCGACGGTGGGGTCTCCGCAGACGCCGCTTTCGCTCATCCGCGACCACCAGTCCTGCCAGGCCAGCGCGCTGGGCTCGGGGTGGTCCCAGTTGAAATAAGTCAATTTGATCTGACCGATCTCCCGCACCGCTTTGTCCATCTGCACCAGGTCGGGCCGCAGGAAGAGCATCATCGCCGTCTCGTACTCGCAGGCATGGGCGACGCCCCCCGGCCCGGAGCGGCGCATCTGCGAGAACGTCGGTTCGGCCAGGGTGGGGTCAATGGCCGCGTTGGGGCTGACCGCGCCGCAGATGGCCCCCGTCTCCAGCACCACGCGCCGGGCCGCCAGGTCGGCGATGGAGGCGTTGGAGCCGTGCCCGTTGACGATGAGGATGTGGGTGAATCCGTGGCGGGCCACACTGATCGCTATGTCGGAGACGTAGGCGATGAGCGTCTGCATATCCACCGACACGGTGCCGGGAAAGTCCATGTGGTGCTCATCCAGGCCGTAGGCCACCAGGGGCATCACCAGCATATCCTCCGGTGCCCGTCGGGCGGCCTCCAGGCAGATGGCTTCCACGATGACGTTGTCGGTGTTGATGGGCAGATGGGGCCCGTGGTCTTCCACCGTCCCGAAAGGGAGGAGCACCACCGGCTGTCGGGCGATGGCCTCTCGCATCTCGGGCCAGGTGAGTTCATCGTAGCGGTATTTCATATTTCCCTGCTGCGCAAAGATGGTTGGTCCTCTGTAACGTGCTTTTTACCAATTGTCTGGTGAAAACCCGCATTCCGCAGACGGAAATCAGCACCCCCTCATCCCCCCGCCCCCCTTCTCCCCCGCTGGCGGGGGAGAAGGGGGAGAAAAATTTGGGGTTTTGGCGCTGGCGGCCTTCGGCCGCCAGCGCCAAAACCCTTCAAAAAATCTCCCCTCCCCGTGGGCCGTAGGGGCGGACGTCCTGCCCGCCCTGAACGGGGAGAGGGACAAGGGGGGAGGAGCAAATGGAATCAGCATAGAACTGGCCCATCGGATTTATCACTACTTATTCGGAGTGACTACCAGAACGCCGATTGCGCAGAGATACCCCCAATCTCTGCGCCCTCCGCGTGCTGCGGTGAAAACTACCCGTCCCCTTTCCGGAGGAGGCGGCGGGCCAGGGCGAGCGCCTCTTCTGGCGTGGTGACCTCCCCCTCCGCCTGGGCCTCCCGGATGGCCTCCAGCAACTTCCCGACCTGCGGCCCTTCCCGCAGGCCCAGTTCCCGCATCAGGTCGCTCCCGCTGACCAGTGGGGGGAGCGCGGCCGCCCCCTTTCCGCGTACGAGGAAGTGTTCCAGGAGCGCGCGGGCGGCGTCCAGCCGCCGGGCCCAGCGGTCGGGCTGGAGATCGGGGCCCCAGATGGAGAGATGGTCGGCCAGGGCCAGGAGAACAACGTCCACCCCAGCGTCGCCGGTGGCGCGGAAGAAACGGTAGGCGGCGCGTCCGGTCACGCCGCCGGGGGCATCGGCCAGTTGCGCGGGCCGGAGATGGGCGCGTATGGCTGTAGCGGCCCGCTCTGTCTCGGCGCGGCTGAACCGCAGCGCGCGCATCCGCTCCGCCGTCATCCGCGCACCGATGGCCTCATGGCCGTAAAAGTGCAGGCGTCCCTGCTCGTCCTCGGTAACTGTCAGGGGCTTCCCCAGGTCGTGGCAGAAGACGGTCAGCAGAAAGAGCACGCGCCGGGTGCGGTTGGCAGCCAGACGCCGACGGAAGTGGGCGGTCAGCATCAGGGCAAAGGGCTGAAGGAGAGATCTCACATCGTCCCAGGCCTGGGTGGGGGCGTCGGTGTAGTCGGCGAGGGGAGGGTCGCCCGTCAACCGGCGGAGGATGTTCTCGGCTGCCTCCACCGCCATCAGCGTGTGCCACCAGACGTTGAAGCGGTGGGGGTGGGTTTGCCGCTGTTCCTTGAGGGGGGCCGTCTCCGGAATAATCTGCGCCATCAGGCCCAGTTCGTCGGCCAGTTGCAGGTGGTAGGCGACGGCGGGGGCGGCAAGAAGGCGCGCCAGTTCGTCCCGAACCCGCTCCGCGGAGGCGCGCGCGATCGTTTCGGCCCGCCCGATAATCCACTGGGCCGTCTGGGCGTCCAGCCGCAAACTCAGTTCGGCCACCAGGCGGACGGCGCGCAACATCCGCAGCGGGTCCTGGTCAAACGCTTCGGGGCCGACCGCCCGCAGCCGACGGGCCTGCAGGTCGGCCAGGCCGCCGGTGGGGTCCACCAGGCGTCCGTCCGGCCCGACAGCCATCGCGTTGACCGTGAAGTCCCGGCCGCGCAGGTCCGCCTCCAAAGTGGGCCCGCGCAGGCGGGCGAAGTCCATCTCTATCCGCCGCCCGCCGGAACGGAGGACCACCCGTCCGGTATCCCGCTCCGGGTCCAGCGGGTAGAAGGCGCCCTCCAGGGTATCGGCGACGGCGCGGGCCAGTTCCAGCGCGTCCCGGTCCACGGTGAAGTCCCAGTCGTGGCGGGCGCGCCCCATCAGGATATCCCGTACCACCCCGCCGACGGGCCAGACCTGGATGCCGCGCTCCGCGGCGATCTGGCGTACCACATCCCAGGGCCATGAAGGAAGCGAAACCGTGACCATCGGGGAGCATGATAGCCGGAAACGGGCAGGTGTCAACTGCGGGGGAGTCTGCAGAAGGACGGGGGTTACGGGTAGCGGGACTGCCCGCAACCCCCATCATTCCCTGGCGAGGACGCCGGGGGTTTGCTCCGGCGTCGCGAGGTCACGCAACCGGGGTTCAGGCGACGATGCGCTTCTGGTCGTACTGTTGAATTCCCCAGATCGCCGTCCGCCGAAGCCACTGGTAGGCGCTGAGGACCTGCTGAGGCAACAGCCCGCCGTCGTAGGGGAGCGAGTAGTCCAGGACGATTCCTTCGGGAAACGCCCAGGCCCGCAGGAGAACGACGTTCTGGTTCAACGCGTTGGTCAGTTCCAGTTGGTCCTGGAGGCTGGTACCGCGCCGCCAGCCGAAGAGCAGAAAGTAGGTCAGCAGTTGTTTGTCCTCTTCCACGGAGATGAAGACCTTGATCCCCTCTTCGGCCACACAGACTTTATCGTCAGGGGTCAGCGTCGCGCCGATCTGGGCATCGTCAAAGACTGCCTTGATGGTCTCGGGGGAAACCTCTTCCGGGGCCATAATGTACTCGTTCATCGCGCTCCTTCGCAGGATAGAAAGTCACACGGTCCTTTCAGGAATGGCATCCGGTGCCGAAAGAGGGGGAGCCTCTTTGGGGGTGAAGGTCTTCCTCAAAGGGGTGTGCTACAATTATTATAGCCGGTTTTTTCTGTATTGTCAACCCAATTTGGTAGTGGGGCTTGTGCAGCAAATCCCTTTCGGGGAGCAGCGTGCCCGCGAAGTCAAGGAGAAAGTGGGGTTGTGGGGGCGGCTTCGCCGCCCCCACAACCCCCACACCCCACCCCTTTCCCATGCGGGGCGAATTGCGCGCAAATCGGGTGCGGCGGGTTGCGCATATGGAAAAGTGCGGGTAAAATTGAGAACATCATGGGAGAGCAACACGTCAACCAACTGGTCATCGCGATTGTGGCAGGCGGACAGGCGGATGAGGTCATCCGCACGCTGGTCAAGGACGGCTTCCACGTCACTCAGATAGATTCTACCAGCGGCCTGCTGCAGGAAGCAACCGCTTCCCTGCTCATCGGGTTGGACCGGGCCCGATTACCTCATTTGCTCCAGCGAATCCGTACCCTTTGTCGCCCCTACATGCGCTACCTTCCCATCCATCTGGAGGTCACGATGACGGAGATGCAGCCTATGATGATAGAGACTCAGGTCGGCGGAGCGACCGTCTTTGTCCTGAACGTAGAACGCTTTGAGCAGGTGTGACAATGAAATTGCTGATTGTGATCCTGCGGGATGGAGATGCGGGGACCGTTACCGAGAATCTGGTAGCCCGAGGCTATCGGGTGACCCGGATCGCCAGCACGGGCGGGTTTCTGCGGCGGGGAAACGTGACTCTTCTGGTCGGGGCAGAGGCAGAAGAGGTAGACGAGGTGATTAATCTAATACGGCAGACGTGTACCCCCCCGGAGCCGGGGGAGCATCGGGCGACGATCTTCGTGGTGGACGCTTCTCACTTTGAGCAGGTCTGATCCACCAGTGCGCCGACCCGGCGGCGTTCCAGGGTCGCTGCCCACATCGCCACTCCCCAGGTGACTCCCCAGTGGAGGAGAACGGTCAGCCAGAGACTCACGGTCTGCAAGTAAAAGGCCGCGCTGAGGATAGCCATCCCGGCCCGTAGCAATGTCGCAGGCCGCTTCTTCGGGTCTCGCAGGGCAGCCCAGCACCAGGGGTTCAGGCCCGCCTCCAGCATCAGCGGGATCAGCCCCGCCCAGGTCCCCCAATAGGTCCCCAGCGTGACAACCGGAGCGTTCCGGTAGAACATCCAGTGGCTCTCCTGGAAGAAAGCCTCTCTTAAAGCGATCAAAGGGGAACGAGATAAGCCGTCGGATTCCCCCCCATTTTGCTTTCTAACCGCCCACCAGATCAGCGCCAGGATGACCCAGGCGGGGACTCCCAGGGAAACAACCCACCCCACGCCATGGACCCCCTGCATCCACAGGGCCACTTTCTCATCCGGGGATGTCGGAACGCCCCAAAGGCGCGACAGAGGTTCAAGGCCCAGTAACCGCTCCACGATTGCGTCCTGGCCCCACAACAGGGCGGCAAAGGGCCCTCCCACGTAGTACAGGAATCGGAACGCCTGAAGCAGGGGGGAAAAAAGGGGCGAAGCCCTCAGACGTTCTGTCCATATGCGGCTTCGCCCCCAGTGACAGAGGAACCAGGTAGCCCAGGTGGCCAGCAGGGCGATGAGGACGGAGCCTCCCAGCCACAGCCACCGATCAGGAACGGGCATACTCCTCCTTCATCGGCACCTCTAATCTCACGGTGGCCCCCTGACCGGGTGCGGAAATGATGGTCAATTTCCCGCCCACCAGTTCTGCCCGCTCCTTCATGTTCAGCATTCCCAGACTGCCCCGTTCTTCGTACCCTTTCTCCAGCGCGCGGGGGTCAAAGCCCACACCGTCATCCACCACTTCGGCGACGAAAAGGTCGCCCTGTGTGCGCATTCGTACCCGGATCTCGTTGGCCTGGGCGTGCTTGCGAGCGTTGCTGATCGCCTCCTCTATGATATAAAAGATCACCCCTTGCTGGTCTTTATCCAGTCGGCGGTCCACCCCTTCGGGCGCTTCCAGGACGATGGGGAGCGGATCCGTCTCCATCCGTTTCGCGATGTACTGCTCCAGCGCCGCCCGCAGCCCTTGCGTCTCCAGGATGAGGGGACGGAGGGTGAAGAGCATATGGCGAATCTCTTTGGTCGTGCGGCGGGCCAGTTCCTCCACCCGTTCCAGTTCGCTGGCGACTTCCTCGGGGCGCTCCTGGAGGAGCATCCGGGCATAGTTTACCCGCATTGCAATGGCCGCGATGGACTGGGTGGGGCCGTCATGGAGGTCCCGGGCCAGTTTCTTGCGCGCATCCTCCTCCACCGCAACGATGCGTTCTTTCTCCTCCATCAGGCTCTGGTAGAGACGGGCGTTCTGGAGCGCGACAACGCCCTGATTACAGAGCGCTACCAGGAGGTCCTGATAATCCGGAGTAAAAATCTCCGCCTTCGGGCTTCCAAAGACGGCGACGCCGAAGGTTTCAAACCCCGCCCGAAGGGGCAAAGCGATTGCCTCCCGACACTGGTGAAACGCGATGAAACGCCCTAATTCCGGGTCCTCTCCCGGGTGGAGGCAGAGAACGGGCTCCGCCGTTTGCAGGGTTTGGGCCAGAACTCCGGAGCGGCCCTGCAGGATAACCTGCTGGTCGCGACGGGTGGTGTGGCGAGAAGCAGCGACGGCGAGATGGTCCCCCCGGAAAAGCAAGATCAGCCCCACCAGGGGAATATCCTGCCTTTCCAGTTCATGGAGACCGATTTCCGCCACGTCTAAAATTGCTTCCAGTACCCGCTGGTAGTTGAGCGTCGCACTGAGCGTGCTGGCCAGTTCAAAAATCAAACGGGATTGTTGATGATGGGCGCGCAATCGGCGTAGTTCCTCTTCTTCCTCCTGCTTTCGCATTAGCGCCACCCGCCGCTTCATCTGCTCGCCCACCAGTGCTGTCACCACAGCAGCCAGCAGAATGATGAGTACGTTCCCCATCTTGGGCAGTAAATTGGCGACGGGAATCGGGATAGGGTTCAGGAAGCCCAAACCCAAATATCCGATGATGATAAACAGCGCGACGATCAGGCTGGTCAGGAAAGAAAAGCGGAGTGCTGCGGTAATGATGGGGAAAAGGCTGAAGAAAAGGAGCGGGCTGTCCAGGCCTCCGGATACCGTCATCAGCCCGACCGCCAGCATTGTGTCTATGAACAGCGCTATAGCCGGGAGAGGGGAGGGGAAAAGATGAAAGGCCAGCAAGAAGGTCAGAATCAGGTTATAAGCAACGGCAAGGCCGACGAGCAGACCGAGGGAGAGAGATGAGGATCCACCAAAACCGTAAACGGGGTTCAGAAAACTGACGAGAATGACTGCCAACAGAAGAAGCCAGCGCAGGTTGCTGACCACCCAGTCCAGGTGCAGGCGGTGCCGGAAACTATCCAGCATCACGGAAGAAGTCGTCTCTCTCATTCACCCGAACGCGTCTGAAAAAACACGCGCCCGAAGTCTCTCTCCGGGCCGTGCCATTTAAAGGTGGGCGCGAAGGGACTCGAACCCCTGACCTCCACAATGTGAGTGTGGCGCTCTAACCAACTGAGCTACGCGCCCTCTCTTATTATAGCATCATCTGTCCAGAAGGCAAGTCACTGAGGGTGCATTTCAGTTTTATGGCGTAACTACCTACCCATGCCACCGAAGCGGCGATTGTTGAACCTTTACGATTTAATCGGGTAATGGGGATATTAGCGCCCCCTCATCCCCCCAACCCCCTTCTCCCCCGCCGCGGCGGGGGAGAAGGGGGAGAAAATTATGGGTTTTGGCGCTGGCGGCCTTCGGCCGCCAGCGCCAAAACCCATACAAAAATCCCCCTCCCCGCGGGCGCGGCCCAGTGGGGAGGAGAGCGAGGGGGAGGAGCGCACGTATAGCGACGGGATCGTCAAATTAATAGGTAGCATATTACCCGATTAATTTTTCAAGATGCAAAAATCGCTCCTGGGGGGCTTGTAGCCGGGCGTCCACCTCCGTGGACGCCACTGGAGCGACCGCGCAGGCGGTCGCCCGGCGCAAAGCGCCCTCTCCGGCGCGGTTTCAACCACCAGCCTGGGCAACCGCACCGATTGGTAGTAGTTAACACATTTCCCCAAAATAGGGTAGGTAGATTGACAATGGCAAATTTTAAGTTATAAACAAAAATTAGCAGCTGCGCCCCTGGAAAAGGCCGCTGGAAGGGCAAAAGCCAGACGGACTATCGCCTTGGCGGCGCAAAATGGGCGGTTTTCAGCCCCCTCACCCCCCTTACCCCCCTCTCCCCCTTGCCCTGACGGGCGGGGGAGAGGGGGGACAGAGAGGGGTTTTGCGGGGCGGCGGCGAAGCCGCCGCCCCGCAAAACCCCATCTTTTCTCCCCCCTCCCCGTGCGGCGGTAGGGGCGGACGGATCGTCCGCCCTCAACGGGGAGGGGGGCAGGGGGGTGGGGCCCGATCTCTTTCGGCTCACCAGGGGACCTCTTTCGGTCGGAAGCCGAATTGGGTAATACCATTTATACTTTTAACACATAGTTTGTCATTATAATTTAGAATCTGCCATTGTCAACGTAGTTACTTTATGGCAGATTGCGAGGTAATACCAATTGCGCAAGACCAGGGGATCCCCATCTGCCGCCTGGCGATATTCTGGCTGGACAAATGATTCGGACAATAAGCGGAAACGTCGGTCGGCAGGCGCTCACATCCCCTCATCCCCCCCAGCCCCCTTTTCCCTCTCTCACAAGCACGCTGCTCCCCAAGAGGAATTTGCTGCACAAGCCCTTCAGAGGCAGAGTTTCCCTATAACCCGCAAAAGTGGTAAAATCTTAATAGAGCCCAGAGCCAGGAAAGAGCCAACCGTGCATCGGGAAAACCTGATTGTCCGGTCTAAACTAACCCCGCCGCGCCTCCATCCGCGCATCCTGCGTCGTCCCCGACTCACCGAGCGATTGCTGGAGGCCCTGCACTACCGCCTGACGATCGTCCAGGGGGGCGCAGGCTACGGCAAAAGCACCGCCTTAGCGACTCTTGCCGAAACAGGGATACCCATTGCCTGGTACCACCTGGATGCCGAAGATGCGGATCCGATGACGTTCCTTCCCCACCTTATTTACAGTTTCCGGATCGCTTTTCCCAACCTCTCCGAGAGCCCTTTCGCACTCCTGGAGGATTGGGGAGGGAGCAACCGTCCCCCCTTCGCGATCACCGTAAACGCCCTCCTGAGCGAACTGACTGAGCAGATCGCCGGCCCCGTTCTGCTCGTCTTTGACGATGTGCATACCCTGAACCGGATGCCAGATACGCTGGATATTCTGGACCAGATAGTAGCGCACGCACCAGCAGATTTGCACATTCTCCTCTCCACCCGCTATCCGGTGAAATTGCCCCGGACGGTGAACTGGCGGGTTCGGGGAGAGGTTCTTCTGGTTGGGGAGCGAGAACTGGCCTTCACTCCGGAGGAGACGGTAACCCTCTTCCGGGAACGGTTCCATTTCCCCATCACGGATCAGGAAGCGCAGATGCTGGCGGAACGGACGGAAGGCTGGCCCATCGCTCTACAACTGGTCTGGCAGATTCTGAGCAGCGGGACAGGGATGACGCCCGCACGCGCTCTGGAACGACTGGTGAGCCCCACCGAAAGCCTCTTCGCCTATCTGGCCCAGGAAGTGCTGGAGTGCCAGCCGCCGGGCACCCGTCAGTTTTTGCTGACTACTGCCGTCCTCCAGGAATTGACTCCTGCCACCTGCAATTGCCTGCGGGAATCTTCCGACAGCGAGGCGATCCTGCGCGCACTTCTGGAAAGCGGACTTTTCGTGGTGGACCTGGGCGACGGTCATATGCGCTACCATCACCTGTTTCGGGAATTCCTTCTCCATCAGATCTCTTCGGAAGAAGCGCGCCGTCTGCATTTGCGCGCCGCGACCTGCTTCCAGCAAAGGGGGGAGTGGGAGAAGGCGATCCCGCACCTGGTGGCCGCGCAAGCCTGGGAAGATGCGGCCCGTGTTATTGGTCAGATCGGGCGGACGATGGTCCAGGCTGGGAGATTGGAGACCCTGGCCGAGTGGATTGGGCAGTTGCCTCCGGAAGTGCTGGAAACGCATCCCCTGCTCCTGATCTTCCTGGGAGACGTCGCCCGCCTCTACAGCCGGTTCAACGAAGCGCTGAACTGGTACCGTCAGGCCGAAGAACGCTTTCGGCGGCGGGGGGATAGCCAGGGGATTGGTCAAGCGCTTCGGGGACAGGCGCGGGTCTACTTGGATACGGTCAACCCGGCCCAGGCGGAGAGCCTCCTGCAGGAAGCCCTGCGCCTCTCCGACGGCATAGACGACCGGGAAAGCCGCGCCCGCCTTCTGGAATTGATGGCGGAAAACCGGCTCAATCTGGGCCGTCCGGAGGAAGCGGAGGAACTGCTGGCCCAGGCCCGACAACTCCGTCAGGAAGGGCCCGCCGAGGCGGAACTTGCGATCCGGGTACTCCTGCGCACCGGTCGTCTGGACGAGGCCCGCCGATTGCTGGAGGAGCGGGCCGAAAAGGAGCAGCGGGAACCGATCCTCCGCCCACGCGCTCATCGCGAAACTCTCCTCCTGCTCTCTCTCATCCTCTCCCTTCAGGGGGAAGGCGAAGAGGCCTACCGCCGCGCCGTAGAGGGCACCGAACGGGGTAGGGCCCTGCGCTCTCCCTTTGTGATCGCCGTCGGTTACATGCGGCAGGGACACGCCTGGCTCTTGCGGGACGACCCCCCATCTTACGCCAATGCCTGTCGTTGCTACCAGGATGCTATTGCCTTAGGGGAATCCCTGGGGGTCCCCCGGCTCAAAGTGGAAGCCTTTTGGGGGCTATGCCGCGCCCATGGGTTTCACGGCGAAATAGAGACGGCCGAACAGGCGGCCCATCAGGGAATTGCGATCGCCCAGAAGGCCGGAGACGAGTGGATCGCCGCGCTGATCCGCGTTTCCCTGGGCGCCAGTTACGCCCTGTCCCGTCGCTACCCGGAGGCGGCGGAATGGCTCACCCGTGCCCAGACCGCCTTTTGGGAGGTCGGGGATCCGTATGGCGAGACGGTCGCCCGTCTCTGGCTGTGCCTTCTCTGGCACCGGACGGGGGACTATGTGCGGCTTCGGCGCGGCCTGGAGGAACTACTCCGACTGATCCATCAGCACGGGTACGAATACCTTTTCACGCATCAGACCCTGATGGGCCCACCGGACCCCCGGATGCTGGTCCCTCTCCTCCTGACGGCCCGAAACTGGGGAATTCGGCGGGCCTGCGCGGAACGCATCCTCGCCCAGATGGGGCTGACCCACCTGGAGTACCACCCCGGCTATCAACTGCGTGTGCAGACCCTGGGCCCCTTCCGCGCCTGGCGAGGGATGGAGGAAATCACTCCTGTCCAGTGGCAGCGGGAGAAATCTCGTCGCCTCTTCCTGCTCCTGCTCACCCACCGCAAGAGCATGCTGGAGCGGGAACAAATTCTGGAGATGTTCTGGCCCGATGCGGACCCGAGCGTTGCCCTGCGGGACTTCAAAGTGGCGCTCAGCACCCTCTGCCGGGTGCTGGAACCGGAACGGAAACCCGGTACGGAGAGCGCCTTTATCGCCCGGGACGGCACCCTCTACGGTCTGCGGCTCGGCGCCGACATCTGGATAGACGCCGATGAGTTCATGCGTCGGGTAGCGGAGGGAGACCGTCTGTGCCAGCGGGACCCGCGAGCGGCAATAGAGCACTACCGGGCTGCCGTTCGTCTCTACCAGGGCGATTATCTGGAAGAATACCCGTACGAAGAATGGTGTAGCGAGGAGCGGGAATACTTGCTGACCCTTTATCTGCGCGCGGCCAGCCGTCTCGCCAATCTGCTGACCGAACAGCAGGCCTGGGAGGAGACGGTTGAGATTTGCCAGCGCATTCTGGCCCGTGATGACTGCTGGGAAGAGGCCTACCGCCTCATGATGATCGCCTACGACCGCATGGGCAATCGGGCCCAGGCCCTGCAGACGTATCTTCGGTGCGCACAACGGCTGCGGGATGTCCTGGGCATAGAGCCCTCGGAGGCCACCATCCGCCTCTACGAATCCCTGCGCTGATGGGGTTTCGTAGCGTACTACAAACCTCATTGCCCTCTGTAACTTCCCCGTAACCTCTGCGTAACCGCCATCGGTATAATAAATCCTGGAGCGACCCTATGTCCGGTCCACTCATCGCGTCTTTCATCCTGCGATTCACCCAGGAATCAGGCCCTTCTCCATCCTCCCGCCCCTGGTACGGTGTCATCCGCCACGTCCAGAGCAAGGAGGAAGTCCACTTCGTCCACGTAGAGGAGGCTCTGGAATTCATCGCCCGCTACGTGGACATCGCCCCGGAGGGGGAGACCCTAGTCCGGACGGATCCCTCAACCCATCCTGCTACGGAGGAATAGTATGCGCCTCAAAGACCGCGTCTGCCTCATCACCGGCGGAGCAGCGGGGATCGGCCAATCCACCGCCCTCCGCTTCGCCGAAGAGGGAGCGAAAGTCGTCATCTGCGACGTCAACGAGGAACTGGGCCGCCAGACCGCTGCCGAACTGGGGCCCGATGCCGCCTTCTACCGGGTGGACGTCACCGACCGCCAGGCCGTTCAGGCCTGGGTGGACGACGTCGCGGCCCGCTACGGCCGGATTGACGTCCTGGTCAACAACGCCGGCATCCTGCGCGACGCCCTCTTGGTTAAGTATAAAGACGGTCAGGTCGTCGGTCAGATGTCCGAGGAGGCCTTTGACCTGGTGATCGCTGTCAACCTCAAAGGGGTGTTCAACTGCACCCAGGCTGTCGTTCCCTATATGATTCAGGGCGGGGGCGGCGTCGTCCTGAATGCCTCGTCGGTCGTGGGCATAGACGGCAACATTGGGCAGACCAACTACGTCGCCACCAAAGCGGGCGTTATCGGGATGACCAAAGTCTGGGCGCGGGAACTGGCCCGCTACAACATCCGGGTCAATGCCGTCGCCCCCGGCTTCATTTTCACCGATATGGTCCGGCAGATGCCGGAGAAAATCCTGGAGCAGATGCGCGCCCGCATCCCCCTGGGACGGTTGGGCGATCCCAGAGACATCGCTAATGCTTACCTCTTCCTCGCCTCCGACGAGGCCAGTTACATCACCGGGGCCGTGCTTCGGGTAGACGGGGGCATCGTCATCGGCACATAGGAGGCGCGAATGATCGTCGGAGACTGGTTGGGGCGACGGGAGAAACTGACGCCGAACAAAGTGGCCCTGATAGACACCCTCAATGGTAACCGTTCTATCACTTACCAGGAATGGAGTCGGACGGTCAACCGCACGGCCCGTTTCCTCACCGAAGGGCTGGGGGTCCGCATGGGCGACCGGGTGGCGATATTATCTCACAACTGCGTGGAGTACCTGGACCTGTGGTTTGCGCTGGGGCGGATCGGCGGCATCCTGCAAACGCTTAACTGGCGACTGACCGCCTACGAACTGGAGGGGATGCTCCAGGAAGCAGAGCCGGTCGCGTTGATCTACGGGAGCGAGTTCGCCGCACGGGTCAACGCCCTGCGGGACTCCGTCCCCTCTATTTGCTACTGGATTGCGCTGGATCAGAAGGCCGGCTGGCGAGATATGCGCTTTCAGGAACGGGATCAGTTCTCCGATGACCCGCTTCCAGAAGTAGACCTGGATTGGGACGACCCGTGGGTCATTTGCTACACGGGCGGGACGACGGGGTTGCCCAAGGGCGCGGTGCTTACCCACCGCGCTGTCACCGCCAACGCCGTGAACACCATCATCACCTGGGGGCTGACCGCCGACGATGTCACCATCTTGAACGCGCCGCTCTTCCATACCGGCGGCCTGAACGTCTTCACCGCGCCGCTGGTGTACGTAGGCGGGACCAGCATCGTCTGCAAGGGTTTCAACCCCGACCAGGTCTTTGACCTGATCCGGGATGCCGGGGTGACGATTTTCTTCGGCGTCCCGACGATGTTCATCATGCTCCAGCAGCACCCTCGCTGGGAGGAGGCAGATTTCTCCCATCTGAAAATCGTCATCAGCGGGGGCGCGCCCTGCCCGATGCCCGTCTTTGAGAAGTTCTGGGCGCAGGGTGTCCCCTTCCGTACCGGCTACGGGCTGACGGAGGCCGGTCCCAACACCTTCTGGCTGCCGCCGGAGGACGCCCAGCGCAAGCCGGGATCGGTGGGATTCCCGCTGATGCATATTGACGTCCGCATCGTCCGCCCCGACGGCACCGACTGCGATCCAGGCGAGGTGGGGGAACTGATTATCCGCGGCCCTCATATGTTCGCTGGATACTGGAACAACCCCCAGGCGACGGCGGAGACGATTAGGGACGGCTGGCTCTATACCGGCGACCTGGCGATGCGGGATGAAGAGGGGTACCACTACATCGTGGGCCGGTTGAAGGACATGATCATCTCCGGCGGGGAAAACGTCTATCCGGCGGAGGTGGAGAGCATCCTGCATTCGCATCCGGCGGTGGCGGAGGCGGCCCTCATCGGCGTCCCGGACGAGAAATGGGGCGAGGTCGGCCGGGCGATCATCGTGCTCCGGCCAGGCGCACAGGCTACCGAAGAGGAGTTGATCACCTTCTGTCGGGAGCGGCTGGCGTCCTACAAAGTGCCCAAATCGGTCATTTTCGTGGACGAACTTCCCAAGACTGCGGCCAATAAAGTGGACAAGCGACTCCTGGCGGAGCAGTACGGCAGATAAGGAGGGAACTGTGGCCCAGAAAGTGCGGGTCGGTGACGTACAAATTGCCTATGAGGTCACCGGGGATGGTCCCCCGCTGGTGCTCATCTCCGGTGTCGGGTACGGCGGGTGGTTCTGGCATAAAATCGTCCCCCCGCTGGCCGAACATTTTCAGGTGATTACGTTTGACAACCGCGGGGCGGGGGAGAGCGACAAGCCCCCCGGCCCGTACACCACGGCGATGATGGCCGCGGATACGGCCGGGTTGCTGGACGCGCTGGGAGTTCAGAAGGCCTGCGTCCTGGGTCATTCGCTGGGAGGTTTCATCGCCCAGGAACTGGCCCTGGCCCGCCCCGACCTGGTGGAGCGGCTGGTCCTGGCCTCCACCACCTACGGCGGCTCCAACGTCATCCCCATCACTCCGGAGGCGCTGGAGGTGCTGACCAAGCGGGACGGCGACCCGGTGGAACTGGTTCGGCGCGGCATCCAGATTGCCTGCGCGCCGGGTTTCGCCGACAGGCATCCCGAGGTGGTGCAGGAACTTATCCAGTACCGCCTTACCAATCCCGTCCCGCCCGCGCAGTACCAGGCCCAGGTAATGGCCGGGGCGACCCACAACGCCGAGAGCCGCGTTTCCCAGATCACATGCCCGGTGCTGGTGCTCTTCGGCGAGCACGACCGGGTGGTCCCGCCGGGCAACGCCCAACTTCTGGCTGCCCAACTCCCCAACGCGCGGGTGAAAATCCTCCCCGGCGTCGGGCACGTCTTCCCCATAGAAGACCCCCAGGCAACAGTGGAGGCGCTGCTGGAGTTTTTGAAAGCGTAAAGACGTATTACATCACTACGTTTTACGCCATTACGTTTTACGCTATCACGTTTCACGCAAGGAGTTCTATGCCCCGTTACGCTCAAATTCTCTCCACCGGAAGTTACGTCCCGGAACGGGTCATCACCAATGAGGAAATAGACCGGATTCTGGGGGAGACGACCAACGAATGGCTCATAGAGAACGTCGGCATCCGGGAGCGGCGATGGATGACGCCCGACCAGACGACATCGGACCTGGTGGTGGAGGCAAGTCGCCGGGCGCTGGAACGGGCGGGCCTACGCCCGGAAGACCTGGACCTCATCATCCTCTCCACCGACACGCCGGACTATCTCTCTCCGGGCACCTCGGTGGTGGTGCAGTACAAACTGGGCGCGGTCAACGCCGGCTGCTGGGACATCAACAGCGCCTGCGCCGGTTGGGTGACTGCGCTAGACCAGGGCGCCCGCTACATCGCCACGGACCCCACCATCCGCTACATCCTGGTAGCGGGCGGGTACGGTATGAGCCGCTTTCTAGACCTGAAAGACAAAAAGACGGCCAATCTCTTCGCCGACGGCGCAGGCGCCGTAATTCTGGGCGCTGGAGAAGAGCCGGGGTTCCTCGCCAGCAAGTTCCTGGCTCGCGGAGAGCACCACGACGCCCTGGGCATCTACACCGGCGGCGCCTTCCGTCCCTGTACCCCGGAGAATCTGGCAACATACGGCCCGCCGAGGGTCCAGTTCGTCAAAAAGTTCCCCCGCACTTTCAACACCGAATACTGGCCCCAACTCATCCGCGGCGCGCTGGAAAAGGCTGGGCTGACGGTAGACGACGTCGCCCTGTTCCTGTTCACCCAGTTGAACCTGCGCACCATTGAGTACATGATGGAACTTCTCGGTCAGCCGATAGAGAAGACGCACTGGGTGATGGACAAGTGGGGCTATACGGGCTCCCCGTGTGTGGCGATGGCACTGGACGACGCCATCGCTCAGAGGCGTGGCCCCCGGCGCGGGGATGTCATCGTCTTCTGTACCAGCGGCGGCGGCATCAGTATGGCCGCGTCGGTCTGGCGATGGACGCTGTGAGGAGAACCGATGTACGTAGGCGATTACCTGCACCGACGGCAAGTCTATAGCCCCGACAAACTGGCGATCGTGGACACCGGGAAGACCCCCGAATGGCGGTTGACTTACCGGCAGATGAACGAGCGGGCCAACCGCCTGGCGAACTGGCTGAAAGATACGGCGGGCATCCGGAAAGGGGACCGGGTAGCCATTCTGGCCCGCGATGGCGTGGAGCACCTGGACTGCTTTTTCGCCTGCTCCAAACTGGGGGCGATCCACACCGCCCTCAACTGGCGCCTTCACTGGCGGGAACTGGCGGACATCGTCGCCCGGGTCACTCCCACCGTGCTCATCTATTCGGACGATTTCCGGGAAACCGTCGCCGCACTGGAGGAGAACATCCGGGGGACCGGGCACGCCATCCGGCATTACCTTCACATTGAGGGGCCGGGCATTTCGGGCAGTCTGCACTTTGAGACCGTCCTGCAGGGAAGCCCCGCCGACCCGGTCTCCTGCGAGAAGGTCACCCACGAGGACATCGCGGCCCTCATCTTCACCGGCGGCACCACCGGTTTCCCCAAAGCGGCGCAGGTCTCCCACCGGATGATCGCCTGGAACACCCTCAACACCGTCATCCACGACCTGACCCACAACGATATCTACCTGAACGTTTTCCCGATGTTCCACACCGGTGGCCTCTTCGTCTACACCCTGCCCCAGATTATCCTCGGCGGGACGACCATCCTCATTCGCCAGTTTGACCCGGCGCGGGTGCTGCACCTGATAGAGCGGGAGCGGGTGACGGTCTTCGGCGGGGTGCCGACGATGTACCAGATGATGACCCAGGCTCCCAACTGGGCCGAGGCCGATCTCTCGTCGCTGCGGTTCTGCACCAGTGGGGGCGCTCCCCTGCCCGTCCCTCTGGTGGAGCAGTACACCCGGGAGAAGGGCATCCGCTTCAAACAGGGCTTCGGGATGACCGAATTCGGTCCGGGCATTTTCGCCCTGGCACCGGAGGACGCGGTCCGCAAGGCTGGCTCCATCGGACGCCCCAACTTCTTCGTGGACGCGCGCATCGTGGACGACGACAACCGTCCCCTGGGCCCCCGAGAGGTCGGCGAACTGGTGCTCAAGGGGCCTTCCATCTGCTCCGGGTACTTCGGAGACCCGCAATCCACCGCTGCGCTGCTGGACGAAGAGGGCTGGTTCCACACCGGAGATATGGCCTACTACGACGAGGAGTGGTATTTCTACATCGTGGACCGGAAGAAGGATATGTTCATTTCCGGCGGGGAGAACGTCTATCCGGTGGAGATTGAGGCTGTTCTCTACCAGCATCCCGCCGTCCACATGTGCGCAGTGATCGGCGTGCCCGACCCGAAGTGGGGAGAAGTGGGCCTGGCGTGCGTGGTGCTGAAGCCTGGGATGACTGCCACCGAAGAGGAACTGTTATCTTTCATGCAGGAACGCCTCGCCCGCTACAAGGTGCCCAAACGGGTGGTGTTTCTGGATAGTCTTCCCATATCCGCCGCAGGAAAGATTCTCAAACGGGAGTTACGGGAACGGTTTGCAAAGGAGTAGAGAATGCCCATTCGTCTCTTCCGCCGATCGGAAAGGGCGGTCCAGCCCGGGAAAAAGTCCCGTAACTATATTGACAATGGCAGATTCTAAATTATAATGACAAACTCTGCGTTAAAAGTATAAATGGTATAACCCAATTCGGCTTCCGGCCGAAAGAGGTCCCCTGGTGAGGCCCCA
>Ga0209721_1000911_pt1 | contig 24096 bp, 21 predicted proteins | sample TshhotsprinmetaG_FD_184139 | JGI IMG/M metagenome (GOLD analysis project Ga0209721, IMG submission 184139) | Hot spring microbial communities from South Africa to study Microbial Dark Matter (Phase II) - Tshipise hot spring metaG (SPAdes)... | ecosystem: Environmental > Aquatic > Thermal springs...
CGAGTGACTTCTTTGAGGTCGATCAAAGAAGAGTTAACCATCAGCAGTCCATTAGGCAGAACCCTGGTACCATATTTGAGAAGGGAAGGGAGGTTCATGGAGATGGTGGCATGCGGTCTCTGTACGATCGGCGAGCCAATTTCTTTTGAAGAAATAACCACCGTGCAATTGGCTGTTCCTCCCCTCATCTCCACCCCGTAGGTGGGGAGGAAGGTGACGTTTTTGCCCTCCTTCATGGCCGCATAGGCCAACAGGTTTCCGATAGCGAGCACACCCTGCCCACCAAACCCAGCGATGATAATGTCGTAATAGAAACGTTTGGTATTCATCATTCTCTTAATCACCAATAACCAAATTCCAAGCAGTAACTCCCCCACTCCCTCTCTTAAATTAAGAGGGGGTAGGGGGGAGTTATTTTGAGGTTATTTCTATAAGTAATCTGCCATCTTCCTCTCTTTTAGAATACCTAATGGAAAATAGGGGATCATCTCCTCTTCAACACGGCGATTTGCCTCAAGGGAAGAAAGGCCCCAGTTGGTCGGGCAAGACATCAGAACCTCAACCATGGAGAAGCCGATGCCCTCAATCTGCATCTGAAATGCCTTTCGGATCGCTCTCTTCGCCTTCATCAAGTTGGATGGGTTATTGACTGCTACTCTGGCTACAAAGGCACTTCCTTCTAGGGTGGCCATCATCTCTGCCATCCGGATGGGATAGCCATCGTAGCTGAAGTCCCTTCCGTATGGACTGGTCGTTGTCTTTTGCCCGAGGAGAGTTGTGGGTGCCATCTGTCCTCCGGTCATCCCGTAGATTCCATTGTTGGCGAAGATGAGGGTGATGTTTTCACCACGGTTCGCTGTATGGATTCCCTCAGCGATCCCAATGGCTCCTAAATCTCCATCTCCCTGAATGGTAAAGACAATCAAATCCTTCCTTGCTCGCTTCACACCCGAAGCAACCGCAGAGGCTCTCCCATGGGGAGCTTCGACGACATCAATATCGAAGTAGTCGTACATAAAGACAGAACAACCTACTGAAGCAACGCCGATCGTCTTCTCTCTGATCTTAAAGTGGTCAATTGCTTCTGCAACCAATCGATGAACGATTCCATGGTGGCATCCTGGGCAGAAATGGAAAGGGACATCAATCAGGCATTCAGGACGTTTGAATACGAGTTCCATCACAACCTCATTTCAGATTTAAGATTTTAGATTTCAGATTGTAGATTGGAGAAAGAATATCTAAAATCTGAAATATAAAATGTGAAATTAACGGTAATATTTCTTAATCTCTTCCAAAATCTCTTCTGGAGGGGGCAAGGCTCCAGGAGGTTTTCCATAGAAAAAGACCTCGGCATCTCGATCCACCGAGAGTTTCACATCCTCTACCATCTGACCTGTATTTAATTCGACCGTTAAAAATTTCTTAACCTTTTTCGAAAGGTCAAGGAGTGTTTTTTCAGGATAGGGAAAAAGTGTAATGGGTCGGAATAGACCAACCCTCATCCCTTCTTCTCTGGCCAGTTCCATAGCGGTTTTCGAAACCCTTGCCATGCTCCCGAAAGCCACCAGAATAAAGTTTGCATCTTCAGTATTGACCATTTCGAAACGAACCTCCTCCCTCTTCATCCTTTCATATTTCTGGTAAAGTTTCCAGTTATGTTCGGTTAGCTCGCCTTCCTGGAGATAGAGCGATTTGATCCGGTTTGGTTTTCTTCCTTTGGCTCCGGTCAGTGCCCAATCCTTTGGGGGAAGATCCATCTTTGCTGGTTTTTTGCGGATGAGCGGCTCCTTCATTTGTCCGATGAGGGCATCTCCGAGAATCATCGCTGGGTTCCGATATTTGTCAGCGAGATCAAAGGCCAGAAAGGTCAGGTCATACATCTCCTGGACCGTTGAAGGGGCGAGCACAATCATTCGATAGTCACCATGTCCTCCACCTCGTGTTGCCTGGAAATAGTCTCCCTGAGAGGCCGAAATCCCTCCAAGCCCAGGTCCGCTTCGAGAGATATTAACAATCACAACCGGTAGCTCGCTCCCAGCCATATAGGAAAGTCCTTCCTGCATCAGCGATATTCCGGGACTGGAGGACGAAGACATGGCTCTGGTTCCAGTTGCAGATGCTCCCAAGAGCAGATTGATCGATGCAATCTCACTCTCGGCCTGAATGAATTCTCCGCCAAGAGGAGGGAGGTGTTTGGAGAGGTATTCGGGTATCTCGTTCTGAGGGGTGATCGGATACCCAAAAAAGAGGCGGCATCCTGCATCAATGGCTCCCATGGCAACGGCCTCATTTCCCCTCACCAATATTTTTTCAACATCTTGATCCATACCGACCCTTTCTCTCCTTCTCTATTTTTTATCTTTCCAGACCTTTATGGCTACATCTGGGCAGATCTCTCCGCAGATCGCACAGCCTGTACAGGAGCCGTTATCATCCCAGACCACAAAGAAATATCCTTGGCGGTTGATCTCCTCACCGATTCGGATTAATTCCTTAGGGCAAGAGATGGTGCAGAGGGCGCATCCTTTACAGCGTTCTTTATCAATTTCGATTTTAGCTGCCATCATTCCACCACGATTAACATTCCAATAACAGAATTCGAAATAATAACTCCCCCTTTCCCCCTCTTAATTTAAGAGGGGGTAGGGGGCGTTAAGCCTTAGATCACTTTCATTTCCTTAAACCGTTGTATATCCCTTTCCGTATATCCTATCGCCTTTAGGACCTCGATGGTATGTTCTCCTCGCTGAGGTGATGGAATTGGGTTTTCAAATGGGAAGAGGGAGGATTTGATCGGATTTCCTACCTGCCGGATCTTTCCCTCCACAGGGTGTTCATATTCAATGACCATCTTACGATGAATGACTTGTGGATGCTGAAAAACCTCATCAAGGGTCAATATCGGTTCACAGCAGGCATCAATCCCCTTGAAGAAATCGATCCATTCTTTTTGAGTCTTAGTCTTGAAAAGGTTCTTAATCTCCTCGATGATTCGAACCCTTTCTTCACCCTCGATAAATTGTTTTAAGATGAGGTCTTTTTTCCCAACAGCCTCACAGAAGTTTTTCCAGAATTTGGGTTCTAATGCTCCCAGAGACATATATTTTCCGTCTTTGGTTGGATAGACCTGGTAACAGGCATACCTTCCTGAGAGGTGCATCTCCCCCCTTTTTGGAAGTTCTTTATCCATCAGGTATTTTCCTGCATGGATGGAAAGCCAGGAGATAACCCCATCATGCATTGCAATATCGAGATGTTGCCCTCTGCCAGTTTTCTCGCGATTTAAAATAGCGGCTAAGATAGAAATTGCCGCCATCATGGCACCTGCACCAATATCTGCAATCTGTACAGACGGGATTATTGGACCAGTCTCTTTGGTCCCGGTCAATTCGAGGAGGCCTCCAAGGCCGATGTAGTTGATGTCATGTCCGGATCTGTCTCTATAAGGTCCATCCTGTCCATATCCGGAAAGGGAGCAAAGAATCACTCCTGGGTTTTTCTTTTGCAGTTCTTGGTAGCCGATACCAAGTCGATCCATCACTCCGGGTCTGAAGCCCTCCAAAACAATGTCATAGGTTTCGATCAATTTATAAAAAATCCCTTTTCCTTCCTCAACTTTGAGGTTCAGAGTCATACTCTTCTTATTTCTGTTGAGAGTGAGAAAGTAGGCTCCATCATTCTTGCGAACAGGTCCCATGGTTCGCATATAATCGCCCTGCGCAAGGTCTTCAATCTTAAGTACTTCCATACCAAGATCGGCCAGCAGAAGAGTGCAGTAGGGACCTGGCAAAAGCCTTGAAAGATCAAGCATTTTAAAGCCTGTTAGAGGTCCCATAAAAGATAACCATTCAAAGAGATTTCTTTTTAATAACATATTGTTTTTGAAAATAAAAGGTTTCAGAGATTCGACCGAATTTTTAAGCAATCGTTAACAGTTAAGGGCCTTATCCAAAAGAGATTCAAAGAGAAAAAAAAGAAAAATCTTGACGTATTTTTTTAAGAATGCTAATCAATAAGTCCAAAAGAAAATCCACAACTCAATTTTTTAAAAGGAGGGATTTTATGAAAAAAGGGATAAAAAAGGATACAAAGAAATCATCGGAAAGGGCCACAAAAAAGGGGCTAAAGCAAGCCGGGAAGAAGGTTCAAAAAGTGTCCTTGAAAAAGATTTCTACAAAAATTACAAAAAAAACGATTAAAAAGGTAACTCCCAAGACCATCAAAAAGGTGGTTAAGAAAACAGTTTCAAAGGCAAGGCCATCGATCAAACGCCCAAAAAAAGTGAAACCTATTGAGATCATTAAGAAAAAGCCTCTACTGGAAGTGACTCTCCCTCCAATAAAGACCACAAAAACTCCACTTTGGGTGCCAAAAGCCGATACGATTAAGAATGCCAATATGACACGATTTATATACTTTGTGAACCAGAAATATGGAAAACAGTTCAGAACATTTAATGACTTATATGAATGGTCTGTTGATGCGATACCTGATTTCTGGGCCTCTGTCTGGGAGTTTGTCGATGTGAAGGCTTCTCGGCGATGGGACCGAGTGGTTGAGGATTTGGGTGTCTTTCCAGGAACAAAATGGTTTTTAGGGGCCAGGCTCAACTTTGCAGAGAACCTTCTGAGATACCGGGATGACCGATTGGCTTTCATCTTCAGAGGAGAAACCCAGAAATATGCGACAATGACTTACCGGGAACTTTATTATACGGTTGCGCGGTTAGCCAAGTCGTTGCGCGAGTTAGGGATTCAACCCGGCGACCGAATCGCTGGCTATATGCCCAATATGATGGAGACAACCATTGCCATGTTGGCTGCGACAAGCATTGGTGCAGTCTGGTCTTCCTGTGCTACAGACATTGGACCTCAAGCTGCGCTTGACCGATTGGGCCAAATCGAGCCCAAGGTCTTGTTTTCAGTGGACGGTTATTATTATAAGGCAAAGGCCTTTAATACCTTGGGGAATGCTGCAGAGGTTGCCAGAGGTATCCCTTCTCTTAAAAAGGTGGTGATCGTTTCATACACAGGGGAGAAGCCAGATATTGGGAATATTCCCGACGGTATCCATTATGAGGACTTTCTATCTCCGGAAGAGGAACCAGAGCTTCAATTTGAACAATTGCCCTTTGACCATCCGGTCTATATCATGTTCTCTTCCGGCACCACTGGAAAACCCAAATGCATGGTTCAAGGAGCTGGCGGAATTCTGCTCCACCATTTGAAAGAGTTGATTATTCATAGTGACCTGAGGCGGGAGGATAAGGTCTTCTATATCACCACCTGTAGCTGGATGATGTGGAATTGGTTAATGTCAACCCTTGGCGTGGGAGCTACTGTGGTCCTGTATGATGGCAACCCGAATTACCCAGATGCTTATGCCATGTGGAAGATGGTTCAAGACGAAAAGATTACCTTTTTCGGACTCAGCGCAAGCTATATCAACTATCTCCGGGGCGAGGGCGTTCAACCCGGCAAGCATTACGATCTCTCCTCCCTGAGAGAGATTTCTCAGACCGGTTCTGTGCTCTCAGCCGAAGGTTTCGAATGGGTCTATCGGGAAATTAAGAAGGATCTCCATTTCAACTCCATCTCGGGCGGCACGGATATCAATGGCTGCTTTGCGATTGGCAGTCCAATTCAGCGGGTCTTTGCAGGTGAGCTTCAAGGACCGGGTTTAGGTATGAAAGTAAAGGCATACGATGAGAATGGAAAGCCTGTCTGGGATAAAGAGGGAGAGCTGGTATGCGAGGCTCCTGCGCCGTGCATGCCCCTCTATTTCTGGAACGATCCAAACGGAGAGAAATATAGATCTGCCTACTTCGATTACTATCCGGGTGTGTGGCGACATGGTGACTATGTTGTGTTCCACAGTGATACGGGTGGCATCACCTTCTATGGAAGATCTGATGCCGTGCTTAAACCCTCTGGAGTCAGAATTGGAACTGCCGAAATCTATAATGTGGTCGAGAAGATCGAAGGGATTGCGGACAGCCTGGCCATTGGGCAGAATTGGGAAGGCGAACAGCGAATTATTCTCTTTGTTAAACTCGCTCAGGGGGTTGAGCTGACCGAGGAGCTTAAGAATACGATCAAAAAGACCCTCCGGGAGAAGGCGTCACCCCGTCACGTTCCAGCCATCATCATGGAGATGCCAAGCGCGCCTTACACCATGAATATGAAAAAAGTGGAGAGTGCGGTTACCAACATCATCCATGGAAGGCCGGTTTTGAACCGCGATGCCTTGAGCAACCCGGAAGTTCTGGACTATTTTGAAAAGATCGTTCCGGAATTGCAGAAATGATGAAAAGTAATAAGTTCGGAGTTGGGAGTTCGGAGTATTAAACCGAAATTCTCCGAACACCGAACTGAGTTACTCCGAACTGCTTTTATGAAATTAACCCGAAAAAAATTTGAAGAAGCGGTCATTCAGTCGCTGGAGAGGCTTCCAAGAGCAATAAAAAATAGAATGGAGAATGTTGATGTGGTGATTGAGGATGAAGCCTCTCCGGATCTTCTTTCAGAAATGAATCTTTGTTCCCCCTCTGAGTTGCTGGGTCTCTATCAGGGTGTTCCCATCAACCAGAGGGGTTTTTATTATGGGAATGTCCTTCCGGATAAGATTACCCTTTTTCAAAATCCGATCGAATCGGTCTGCAGGACAAAAGAGGAGATTAAAGAGAAGGTTAGAGAAGTCGTCATCCACGAGATCGGTCACTACTTTGGCCTAGACGAAGAGAGATTAGAAGAGCTTGAAGAGGAATGAGTAGGAGTGGGAGGATGAAGGCTTGGGGTCAGAGGCAGAATCCTCAGATTCTCAAACTTACGGCTTGCTATAAAATTGGAAAAAGTGTTAAGGTTGAACGACCTTCTTGCAGTGAATGAATAAATGGAGATCGTAGGAGGATGAATCATGGAGAAGTGGATGGGCGGAGATATGCATCCGAGCTATCGAATTTTGATGGGACCTGGGCCGAGTAATATTCATTACCGAGTGTATCAAGCCATGTCAAACCCAGTGATTGGGTATCTCGACCCTCAGATTCTTGCCTGCATGGATGAAATCAGCGAGATGTTACGAGGTGTCTTTCAGACCAAGAACAAAGTTACGTTGGCCATCTCTGCAACAGGGAGCGCTGGCATGGAGGCGGCGTATGTCAATTTTGTGGAGCCCGGAGATGTGGTTGTCATTGGCGTCAATGGTTTCTTTGCAGATAGGATGACACAGGTTGCCTCCCGATGCGGAGCGAAGGTAATCCGGGTTGAGGAAGAGTGGGGAAAGATTATCGAGCCGGAAAAGATGATTAAGGCATTGAAGGAACATCCCGAAGCCAAGATCTGTGGCATGGTGCACGGAGAGACATCCACTGGCGTTAGAGACCCCCTTGAAGAGATAGGGGCTTACTGTCGGGGAAAGGAGATCCTTTTCGTAGTAGATGCGGTTACTACCTTAGGTGGATATCCGGTCAAAGTGGATGAGTGGGGAATCGATGTCTGCTATGCGAGTTCCCAGAAGTGTCTCGGCGTTCCGCCAGGGCTCTCTCCAATCACGGTGAGTCAAAAGGCCATGGATGTGCTCCGTTCCCGAAAGACTCCAGTCCAGAGTTTTTATCTCGACCTCATTCTCCTCGAAAAATATTGGGGAACAGAGAGGGTCTATCATCACACAGCTCCTGCCTCCATGTTCTACGCCATGCGGGAAGGGCTGAAGATCATCTTTGAAGAGGGATTGGAAGCAAGATTTCAGCGCCATCAGACCTTGGGGGATCGCCTCAAGATGGAGTTGGAGGGGCTGGGGTTTAAACTCTTCGCCCAGGAAGGGTATAGGCTGCCCATGTTGACCTCCGTGCTTCTCCCGAATGGAGTGGATGACGTTAAGATGCGGTCAAAGCTTTTAAATGAATATAATATTGAGGTGGGTGGTGGATTAGGCTACTTAAAAGGCAAGGTCTGGAGGGTCGGTCTCATGGGAGAAACCTGCAAACTTCGATACATCCATTGTTTGATCGGAGCGCTGAGAGAAATACTTCCCTGATTTTATTTTAGGGTTAGGCGGCCGCTTTTGTGGCTTTCTCCTGATAGAGTTTAGCGATGAATTCGGTGAGGTTGTAAATTTCGATCTTCTGCCTCTGTCGTTTGGCGTTTCTGAAATTGTGTAAACAAGAAGGACATTCGGTCAGTAGGATTTCAGCTCCAGTATCCTCGATGATCTGAGTTAAGCGATTCCTTGCAATCCTCACGGACTCTTTTGCAAATGCCCCCCTGAATCCGCCGCCAGCACCGCAGCACATCGCATTTTCCCGTGTCCGCCTTGGTTCCACAAAATGGGGTGCAATCTTTCGTATGATCTCCCTGGGTTCATCATAGATTCCAGCATGGCGGCCCAAATCGCAGGGGTCATGATAGGTGACGACCTTGTCGGTTTTTACCCCAAAATCGAAATCCTTGAGAAATTGGGTGATGTGCTCGATTTCCAGTCCCAGATCTTTGTAAGAAGGGTGATCTCTGAAAACACGGTAACAATAAGGGCAAATCGTGATCAGGGTTTTGGCTCCTGTTTTTTTAATCTCTGCAATATTCTGCTTAGCCAAATCCTCTTTGATCTTGTAGCCCACATCTTCAAGCACACCGCTGCAACAGACCTCATCAATTAAAGTAAAGTCAACTTTCAGAATATCGAGAAGTTGAAGCGTCTCTCCGACGCTTTCTTCTTCCCGGTAGGCTCCGACACACCCTAAAAATAGAACGATTGGCGCCTTTCCCTTTTTATGCCCCCAATCGTGACGTTCTGTTTCACCATAGATATTTCCATATTTCTCAATGGTCTCCCCCATAGTCCTGAAGAGGTTTTCAAAACCGACTCCAACCATTTCTTTTCGCATGGCCTTGACGGCTTCCTGGGGATCAACACCCGAAGGGCAATTGGTTGTGCAATTCATGCAGGTCGTGCAGCGCAGAAATACCTGGGCTACCGCTTCAGTCACGGGAAGCTTCCCTTCCATCACCTCTTTGAGCAGGATCATCTTTCCGCGGGCATTGGTGATGGGTCTTTTGGTGAGGTCGAAGATAGGGCAGACTGCCCTACAGAACCCACAACGGGAACACTGGACGATCGCCTTTCGCATCTTTTCATCGAATTGAAGTTGAGAGGACATTGGTCACCAATAGAAATGGAATAATGGAATGCTGGAATGATGGAATAATGGAATGCTGGAATGATGGAATAATGGGTAAATCCAAAAAAATCAAACCCTTGTCTTTAGTTTTTCTTATGTTTTTCCGATTCTTTATCCAATATTCCAGTTTTCCATTATTCCAATATTCCGGCTTTTAGCCGTCGAGGGCTCTTTTCCCTGGATTCATGATGTTGTAAGGGTCTAAGGTCTTTTTGATCTGGCGCATCAGGGCCATCTCCACAGGGTCGTGCTCGAGGCTCATATAGGCAGCCTTGGAGAGGCCAATGCCATGCTCTCCGCTCAAAGTGCCATTAAGCCCGATGGCAAGTCGAAAAATCTCTTCTTCAACCTTTTCAACTCTTTGGACCATATCTGGATCGTATTCATCATAGAGAATCTGAGGATGGAGGTTTCCATCGCCTGCATGGCCGAAGGTAGCCACCACAATATTATACTTTTTGGAGATTTCTTGAATGCCTACCAGCAACTCCGGTATTCGGCTGATTGGCACAGTGACATCATCGAGGACAAAACTGTTGCTCACCCGCGCCAAGGTGGCATAGGCAGACTTTCGGGCTTTCCAGAGGTTGAGCCGATCTTTTTCGTCCTTTGCTGTCTTGATCTCAATGGGACGGTTCTTTTTGAGAACGCTCAAGACCACATCCATCTGGGCTTCGACTTCCGGCCAGGTAAAGCCATCGGTTTCGGTCAGGATCATGGCCTCTGCATCGGGTAGTGCAATATCCGTATTCTCCTTAATGGCCTGAATCGTCACTTTGTCCATGATTTCCATGACGCTGGGGATGATCCCACTGGTCATCGTCTGAAAGATCGCATTACCGGCATCCTCCAGTTTGGCATAGGTGGCGACAGCAGTCATCGCATGGCGGGGGATTGGATTGATTTTTAATGTGACCTCTGTGATCACTCCGAGGGTTCCTTCTGCTCCGATAAAGAGTTTTGCCAGGTCGTATCCTGAAACGCTTTTCATTGTGTAGGCGCCTGTACGCATCAATTTGCCGGTAGGAAGGACAACCTGGAGACCCAGGACATAATCCCGAGTGGTTCCATATTTAGCTCCCTTGATCCCGCCTGCATTGGTGGCGACATTTCCGCCGATCGTAGCAACAGAGCTGCTTGCTGGATCCGGTGGAAAGATAAAACCATGTTTCGCAAGCTCTCGATTCAGATCATCACAGACGACCCCAGCCTCCACGCGAGCATATCGGTTTTCAATGCTCACCTCAAGGATTTTATTCATCTTCGAGAGGTCAATGATGATTCCACCCTTGATAGGAACCACCCCTCCGCTGAGGCTGGTCCCCGCTCCTCGGGGAATGACGGGTATTTTATATTCGTTTGCAAACTTGACGATGGAGACGACCTGATCAGTTGTTTCAGGCCAAACCGCAGCATCAGGGCGGTGGACATTGATGGAGGCGTCGTAACTATAGGGCACCAATTCTTCCAATTGATCAGTAAAATTGTCCTGACCTACAATCTCGATCAGTTTTTTTATCATTTTGGAGGGTTCTCTTTCTGGGCAGTGGCTTTTTTGACTTCTTCTTCGACGTAGTTTAAATGGTCAAGCGTCTTCTCACGCGCCTTCTCGGGAGATCGGTTCTTGATAGCGAGATAGATCTGATGGTGGTGTTTCATCAGCTTTTTTACCTGTTCACGATCGACAAAGATTCTTGACATGGATTCTTTAAGTAGATCATAGATTCCTGACATGATGTGCATGTGTATGGTATTATGCGTGGCCTTGGCAATGGCCAGGTGGAAATCGGCATCCTGTTTTTCCCAGGAACGACCTTCTTCAAAAGCCTTTTGCATCTCGTGAGTGATGGCTTCAAGTTGCTGGATGTCTTCCCTTGAGGCTTTCTGTGCCGCCTGATAGGCCGCCCAAGTTTCAATGGCCTTTCTCACTTCAATGAGATCAAAGATCTTCTGGGTGTCTGCCTTGATGAGGAGGGCGATGGGGTCTTCAATCAATTTTGAAACCACGGATCGGACAAAGGTTCGTTTAGCCTGTCTTACTTCGAGAAATCCCATGGCAACCAATGCGTTAAGCGCCTCCCGGAGGGAAGGACGGCTTACGCCAAATTGTTTGATGAGTTCTCGTTCAGGTGGGAGCTTATCACCGGGTTTGAGCTTCCCATCGATGATGAGTTGTTTGATCTGATTAGCAATTTCATCAGAGACTTTCGTGTGTTTGATGGATTTAAACATATCCCTGCTCCAATGGTCTTACCTTTTTAAAAGATCACGGATTGTTTGTCAAGGCGGTTAAGGTTACAGCTACGATGCCCGTATCGTTTTAAAAAGGTTACGTTTAATGTTTTTTACGTAACCGTTGTCCTAACCGAAACGGGCCTCGTTACCCTCACCGTCCCACTATTATTTCCAACGGGGGTTTCAGAAAGGATTTAAAAGATTGGGCGGTTTGCCAGTGGTGAGAGCTGCTACCAGATTCTCTGCAGCAAGCATGGCCATCTTATGCCGGGTGGCAAAAGACGAACTGGCAATATGGGGTGCCAAGACAACGTTTTTTAATTCAAGGAAGTGAGGGTTGAATTTTGGCTCGTTTTCAAAAACATCCAGTCCTGCACCAGCGATCTTTCCTGAACGGAGCGACTCGATCAAAGCCTGATCATCTACGACTCCACCACGAGAAGCATTGATCAGGATGGCTGTCTGTTTCATCTGTTCCAATTCATCTCTGCCAATGAGGTGATGGGTTGCAGAGGAATAGGGGACATGGATCGTCACAATGTCGGATTGCGAGAGCAACTCTTCCTTGGTTACAAAGGTTGCACGATAAGTCTGTTCAATTTCTGGGGTCGCTCGTCTTACATCATGGTAGATCACCTTCATCTCAAAGCCGATAGCCCGCTTTGCAACCACCTGACCGATACGGCCCAGACCCAAAATCCCAAGAGTCGCATGATGGATGTCGAGTCCAAGAAATTGCTTTAATTTCCATCCATTCCACTGACCGGAACGGAGATAAGCTTCTGCCTCGGATAAACGACGGGCTGTTGCAAGGATCAAGGTCCAAGTGAAATCAGCAGTGGTGTCATCCAAAACGCCGGGCGTATTAGTCGCCATGACCCCTGCCTTAGTGCAGGCTTCGAGATCGATGTTGTTATAGCCTACGGCGATATTACAGACCGCTTTCAGTCTCGGACAGCGGGATAAGAGTACGGCATCAATTCGGTCAGAAAGGGTGATGATGGCTCCTTCTTTATCGGAAAGCCTTAAGGTCAAGGTTTCCGAATTCATCGGAACATCCGATTGATTTGATGTCACCTCAAAATATTGAGAGAGGTATTCAAGGACATCCTCAAATACCTCTCTCGTCACAAGCACCTTCGGTTTTGCAGTCATATCACTATAGGTTACCCGAATACTACCCTTGGAAGCCAGAGAGCGACTTGTGGGAATAGAAAGACGATGAGCAAGGCCATTATTTGAAGAACCATGAAGTATCCCATTCCCCAGTAAATGTCTATGAGAGTGACATTAGGAGGTGAAACCCCCTTGAGGTAAAAAGCGGCCATGGCTACAGGCGGTGAGAGAAAAGCGGTCTGAAGGTTGACCGCGACCATGATCCCGAACCAGAGGGGATCGATCTTAAAGTGAGGCAGAAGGGGAAGGAAGAGGGGCATGAAGATGATGATGATCTCTGTCCATTCAAGGGGCCAGCCGAGGAGGAAGATGACCAGCATGGTCAACCAGATGAAACCTGCTGGCGGAAGATTGAGCCCGAGGACGAAGTTCTCAATTACTTTAGCCCCCCCCAACAAAGCAAAGACAGAGGCAAACAAGCTTGAGCCGCACATGAGGAAGAGGACCATGCTCGATGTTCGGATGGCCTGGTATATTGAGTCCTTCAGCATATTCCAGTTCAATTTTCTGTAAATGGCCGATAGAATCAAAGCCCCTGCTCCTCCACAGGCTGAAGCCTCTGTGGGTGCGGCCCAGCCAGTGACAATCGATCCAAGAACGAAGAGGATGAGCAAAGCAATTGGGAGGACAGAGGTGACCAGCATCTTTATAATTTCTTTCCTTGGGAAATCGCGTTCCTCTTTGGGAAGGGGAGGGCCGAGAGAGGGCTTAAGGTTCGTCCGCAGAATCACATAACCGAAGTATAATCCTGAGAGGATGAGGCCTGGGATGATTGCCCCGGCATACAACTGAACTGTAGAGACACCTGCCGTAGCTCCATAGAGGATGAGAAGGACACTTGGCGGAATTAAGATTCCAAGACATCCTCCTCCAGTGATCACACCCGCAGACATCCTCACATCATATTTAGCCTTCATCATAGCAGGCATGGCGAGGAGGCCCATGATGGTGACCGAAGCTCCGATTATCCCTGTTGCGGCCGCAAAGATAGTACAGGTAAGCAATACGGTGAGATAGAGTGAGCCTCGGATCGGTCCTGTAGCAATCTGGATGGACTTGAAGAGTCGGTCGAGGATTCCTGACCGCTCCACCACATACCCCATGAAGATAAAAATGGCTACAGGAATGAGCACATCATTCGACATGACAAAGAAATACCGTGAGACCATTAAGTTTGAGACCCTTTCCCAACCAAAGCCTGCCCAACCGAAAAAGAATCCGAGAGAAAGAAGGGTGATCGCCGTGGGAAAGCCCACAAAGATGGCAATACAGAGCAGTCCCAACATGATCATTCCAAGTAGTTCGAGACTCATTCTTCCCACCTCCCCCGCTTAAGGCACCGTATGCACTTAGCCACCTGCGAGATTCCCTGAAGGATCATCAGAAAGGCCGTCACCGGAATAACCGTTTTTAAAGGCCAGATGATTGGGCCGAACGGGCTCTGAAGCGATTTTTCATTAACGGAAAAGGAATACCAGGCATAGGACGAGCCGGCGATCAAGAGTGCCACCATTGCCGGGAAGAAGACCAAAAGATAGAGAGTCAGATCAATCGTAGCCTGGGTCTTTGGCTTCCACAGGCGGTAGATGATGTCTCCCCGTACATGGCCATCAATGGCCAGCGTATAAGCCGCCCCCATCATAAAGATGGTACCATAGAGCATATAGCTGGCATCGAAGGCCCAATCGGTTGGCTTTGCAAAAACTTTTGTGGCAATGATCTCGTGGACCAACACATAGACCAGAGGCAGAAAGAGCCATGCGAAGATTCTTCCTACCCGGAGGTTGATGCTGTCGATGATTTTGATAACCTTGTTCATTTGCTTATCTCCGTCTCTTCAAGATAGTGCCCAATAAAATGGGACGTCTGGTACATATAACCGAGACGTCCCAAAGGATCCACTAATTTCCCTTATTTCTTGGCGGGTGGTTTTTCTGCTGGTTTGGGAGCCGGTTTGGGAGCTGGTTTGGGAGCCGGCTTCTTGAACCAGAAATCATAAGCAATATCCATAGGCACCATAATCTTACTACGCCATTCTGCCGCATTAATGGCAAATTCCTTCTGCGATTTAATCACTTTGGCGAAGAAAGGATTTTCCTTGCTTTCTTTCTCAACGATCTTTTTCCATGCCTTCATCTGTGCCCGGAGCACGGACTTAGGTGTCTCAATGAACTTTACACCCTTCTTCTGCTCCATCTCAATCATGTCCTCCGTATTCCTCTTATAAAGCTTCCAGGTGAAGTCAGCCGATTGCGCCATGCAGGCATATTTGATGATACTCTGTAAATCTTTGGGAAGTCCCTCAAACTTGGTCTTGTTAAACATAATTTCAAAATGTTCTCCAGCCTGGTGGTAGCTCTGAACCATGCAGATTTTCCGGACATCGGGGAAGCCCAAGAGTTTGTCGGAAGAAGTGTTATTAAATTCTGCAGCATCGAGGACGCCTCGTTCCATTGCAGGGATGATTTCACCGGCTGGTAAAATTTTGACAGCCGCTCCCATCTCCATGAAGAGGCTTGCGGAGAGCCCTACGGTTCGATATCTTAAATCCTTCAAGTCCTCTGGCTTTTTGATTTCGGTCTTGAACCATCCCAAGGGTTGAGTCGGCATTGGTCCATGGAAGAATGAAATGACGTTCATTTTAAGGACCTGCTGGATAAGCTCATTGTAGAGCTCTTGACCTCCACCGTAGTGGATCCATGCCAGCATTCCGTCTGCATCGAGGCCGAAGCAGGGGCCTGTACCGAAGAGGCTTACGGCGCGATTCCTACCGAACCAGTAAGCAGACACACCGTGGCCTCCATCCAGAGTCCCCCGGCTGACCGCCTCAATCAACTCAAAGGCCGGGACAACCGCTCCAGCCGGGAGGAGGTCTATTTTGAGTCTCCCACCGGCCATCTCTTCGACCTTCTTCGCCCAATCCATAAAGTCCTCATGGAAGATGTCCTTAGTGGGCCAGGTGCTCTGCATCTTGAGCACAATCGGTGTCTGTGACTTAACAACAGCCGGAAAACCCATTGTTGCTGCTGCACCAGTCGCCACGACGGCAGTTTTCAAAAAACTGCGTCGTGATACTTTCTCTTCTGTTCCATTCTGTGTTGATTTTTTCATGGGGTCCTCCTCATTCAAAGAGTTAGGTTTGGAATGAAACAATTTTGAAAAGCCTTATATCCCTTGTCTTCCAAAAATTCGAAAAGGAACTATGTATTAAAGAATTCACCTCCTTTCCCAATAGCATTCACCCTTATCATGAAACACACATACTTCCTTATGGATTATCCCACCTTAGTATGATATACAGGTCTTCGTTTCTCAAACGACACCTCTCTTTCTGAGGCTTCAATTTAAGCTGATGGTGCGGATTAGGAAAGGCGAAAATCCTTGTTGGACAGACCATTAAATCCCTTGCGTTAAAAATGAAAAATCTGGGAAATTCCATAACACTGTCCTTAAAATTTGTCAAGTTAAAACATAGGGATAAATCAGGGGATGCTTCTAATTGATTCTCCACGGTAAGATATAAATTTAAACGAGGGTCTAATTTTAGAAAAACTATCAAGAACTGAATTGAATTTCAATCTCCGTACATTCTAACAAAGAGTTAAACCCGAAGGATTAATTGCCACCCCCCTATTCATGGTGATGGTTGGGTCATTCAGCACCTCGTCCTTTGTAAAATTTGGTTTATTGGTCTGACCAAATGAATATTGTTGACAAGGTGGTTTCCATTTGTTATAAAAAAAGGCTTTTACACCATTGGAAAGCTACGGAGTTTATAACGGAGTGAACCCTAAGTAGGGAGGGAAATAGGGAGGATCATATGGCTCGATTGTATGAGTATCAGGGAAAGAAGTTACTCAAAGAGGCAAAAGTTCCTATCCCCCTGGGAGAGGTCGTGACCACCGCCCAAGAGGCAGGGAAGATTGCAAGCAAAATTGGAAAACCCGTGGCCGTTAAGGCGCAAATCTGGGCAGGAGGCCGTGGAAAAGCCGGAGGTATCAAATTCGCCTCCAATCCTGAAGAGGCAGAGAGAGTGGCAGGGGAATTGTTGGGATCCACTCTAAAGAATTTGACCGTGGAAAAGGTCCTGGTCGAGGAGAAGCTCAATATAGAGAAGGAATATTATGTCGGTGTGATCATTGATGCCTCACGAGAAGTCCGGGCACCTGTGGTGATGTTCAGCACGGAAGGGGGCGTTGATATTGAGTCCGTTCCTTCGGAAAAGATCGCTCAAACCAATGTGAATGTTCTTCGCGGATTCCGGTTCTACGATGCACTCAACCTTGCTGTGAAGTTGAATGTCCCCAACACCATCCTTCCCAGCATCGCCCAAGCCATCATGGGCCTTTTTCAAACCTTTAAGACTTATAATTGTCGCACTGCGGAGATCAATCCTCTTGTGTTGACAAAAGAAGGGAAAATTCTAGCAGGGGATTGCCGGATAGCGATTGACGATTCCTCGGTCTTCCGACATCCAGAATTGGGGATCGAGGTGGCCAGAGAATCCGCGACTCCTCCGACAGAATTGGACAAGATTGCCTGGCAGATCGAAGAGGGAGATCTGCGGGGAACCTGCTATATTGCGCAGATGGCTCCGGAGATCAAGGAACTGAACTATGTCGGATATCATGGCATTGGAGGAGGTGGGGCGATTCTTGGAGTTGACGCATTGAACCGTCAAGGTTTAAAGATTGCTAACTATGCGGATACAAGTGGTAATCCAACTGCGGCAAAGGTTTACAGAGCGGCCAAATTGATTATCAACCAGCCCGGCATCGAAGGGTATATGCTGGGCGGTTTCATCGTGGCCAATCAGGAACAGTGGCATCATGCCCATGGTGTGGTTAAGGCCCTTCGTGAAGAGATCCCGAAGCGCCCAGGTTTTCCATGTGTGATCCTTCTGTGCGGAAATAAAGAGAAGGAGTCTATGGAAATCTTGAAAGAGGGAACGGCAGATCTGCCAGGCCGATTTGAGTTCTATGGAAGCGACAAAGTTTATGAGACCGAATTTTTGGCCAAACGAATGAAAGCCCTAATTTTAGAGTACCGAAAGGATAGAGGGATTTAAAAGGGGTAGGGAACGCATATATGCATTCCCTACCTCGTTAGGACGAGGGTAAAGGAGGTAGCGATGATTGAATTTAAAGAGAGGACGATTAAGATCATCATTGACGATAGCAAATGCACGGACTGCAAGACGTATGCCTGTGCAGAAGGCTGTAAGCGCTTCGCCCGTGGGATCTTGGTGATCAAAGACGGAAAACCAGCTCTCGCCGGAGATGCCGCCTATGCAGAGAGGGTCGGGACAGAATGTCTGGCCTGCGAGTATGAATGCTGGTTCAGAGGAAATAAGGCGATCAAGATTGAAGCTCCGATTCCTGGTCTAAAAGAGTATCTGGAAAGACGGGGGCTATCACTTTCATGAGAAGGAGTGAGAGATGGCTATCTTGTTAGAGAGAAATACAACCGTATTGGTTCAAGGGATAACCGGAAGGGAAGGATCGGCACGGGCCGCCTTTATGAAAGGGTATGGCACAAAGGTTGTGGCAGGTGTGACTCCAGGGCGAGGTGGAGAGGAAGTTTCAGGCATACCTGTTTATAATACCGTTGAAGAAGCGGTCAGGGCTCATGGCCGGATCGATGCGAGCGTGACCTTTGTGCCTGGTCCAGGGTTGAAAGAGGCTGTGTTCGAAGCCATTGATGGAGGGATCAAATTTATCGTAATGCCTGTCGAGCGAGTTCCTCTTTACGACATCCTTGAGATGATGGCCTATGCAAAAGTTCACGGCGTCAAACTCCTTGGACCGGGTTCGATCGGCATCATGAGTCCAGGAATTGCCGTTATGGGTTGGTTAGGAGGGTCTCCGGAGTTTGCCCAGAGGGTTTTCGTACCAGGACCTGTGGGCGTGATCTCGAGAAGTGGGGGGCAGTCTGGTACGGTTCCATGGGCTATTAAGGAAGCAGGCATGGGTGTAAGCACGGTGATCCATATCGGGACAGAGCCGGTCTTAGGGATGTCCTGTGGTGATATCTTGCCTCTGTTTGAGAAAGACCCGGACACCAAGGCGGTTGCGATGTTCGGAGAGATTGGAGGACCTTACGAGGAGGAGGCGGCTGAAGCCGTCCGAACGAAGGCTTTTACAAAGCCTCTTGTGGTCTATGTGGCTGGCGCTTGGGCACCAGAGGGAATGCGTTTCTCCCATGCGAGCAGTATCATCGAAAGAGGCAAGGGATCGGCCAAAGATAAGATTAAGTCTCTGAAAGAGGCCGGAGTCCATGTGGTGGACCGACCCGATGAAATTGCTCCAACCCTTAAAGGACTGCTTGGAGTTTAAAAGGTAAAGGTGACGATGCCCGTTTTGTTAAAACGGTTACGTTATTCGTCTTAATGCTTTATAAGACGTAACCTTTTTCCGATTAACGATACGGGCTTCTTAACCCTTACCGGAAATGTTTTAGACGAAAAAAAAATGGGAGGTGTACCATGACAGTGATGCGATCTGTGTTTTACATTCCAGGCAATAATGATAAGATGATCTCTAAGGCTCCTGATACACCGGCCGACATCATTACCCTGGACTTAGAGGATTCTGTTCCCCCAGCTGAGAAAGCGAGGGCTCGTGAGATGGTCCGAGAGAACCTGAAATTTGCAGGCTCTGGAGGATCAACGGTTTATGTTCGAGTCAACAACTGGGAAACTCTAATGACCAATGACGACCTTGAAGCCATTGTCTATGAAGGGCTTTCCGGAGTCTGTTTGGCTAAGTGCGGAGGGCCAGATCATGTTCAACGTCTGGACTGGAAGCTGGAGGAGCTTGAGAGGAGAAGGGGCCTTCCAGTAGGCCAGATTGCCATCCAGCTTCTCATTGAAACAGCCAAGGGTGTGATCAATGCCTATCCATCAGCCATTGCCAGCAAGCGGGTCAATTCACTCATCTTTGGGGCTGTGGATTATACGAAAGATATGAGGGTGAAACTCACCACCGAAGGGGATGAGCAATTCTATGCGAGAGCCCATACGGCTGTAGCGGCCAGAGCTGCTGGCTGTATTGCCATTGACTGTCCCTTCGTAGCCTTCAAGGATACAGAAGCTTTTGAGAAGAATACCCGTTTTGGAAGGCAGTTGGGTTATGAAGGAAGGATGCTTATTCATCCGAGTCAGATCGAACCTGCCCATCGCATTTACACACCTGCGCCTGAGGATGTAGAATGGGCTAAAGGCGTCGTCAAGGTCTTTGAGGAAGAGGGTATTGCCAAAGGAGCAGCAGCGGTCTCTTACCAAGGAAAGATGGTAGATACTCCTGTCTATGAGAATGCGAGGACGATCCTTGCGATCATGGAGGAGATTGCGGCTTTTGATGCGAGGAGAAAGAGATAAAAGTATAGAGATATCAGAGGGGCAAAACTCATCTCCCACCTTTTATACCCCCACCCATGACCGATGAGTTTTGCCCTTTTTGATTTTAATGGAGATTGAGCGATGAGAATTATTGTTGTCGGTCAGGGGCCCTTTGGAGAGAAAGTTCTTGAGATTCTGGTTCAGAGAGGTGAGGCGGTGGTCGGCGTCTTTTCGCCTCCGGATAAGAGGGGGGAGCCCTTGAAGGCATTGGCTGAGAAGTTGGGTATTGCTGCCTATCAACCCAAACTGATGAAAGAACCTCAGGTCTACGAGGATTTTGTTAAGTTACAACCCGATTTGGGGATTCTTGCTTTTGTCACGGACATCATCCCTGAAAAAGTCTTAAATGTCCCTTCTCTTGGTACAATCTGCTACCATCCTTCCCTTTTGCCCAGACATCGAGGAGCCAGTGCCATAAACTGGGCGATCATTCAAGGAGATACCCGAACCGGCTTAACTATTTTTTGGACGGATAAAGGGATTGATACGGGCCCCATCTTGCTTCAGAAAGAGGTGGAGATTGGTCCAGATGAGACGACCGGCGCCCTCTATTTTAATACCCTCTTTCCTATGGGGGTAGAGGCCATAGTGGAGGCAGTTGATTTGATCAAACATGGAAAGGCGCCCAAAATTCCCCAAGATGATTCAAAAGCGACCTATGAACCACCCTGCGATGATCGTGTGGCGTCCATCGATTTTACAAAGCCGGTCGATGAGGTTTACAACTTAATCAGAGGCTGTGATCCGCAGCCAGGTGCTTATATCACCTATCAGGGGAAGAGGATTCGCTTCTACGATGCGAGAAAGAAACTCGTGTCTACAGGAAAAGGGGCTGGAGAGGTTGTTGCGATTGAAGAGGGTGGCCTTCAAGTGGTTGTTCAAGGCGGGGTCATCGTCGTTGGCAAGTTAAGGGTGGATAAAGGCGATAAAATGGGACCGGTTGAGTTTGCTCAATCGGTTGATTTGAAGATCGGAGATAAGCTGGGAGGATAACACGCAATAACCAAACACCAAACACCAATCACCGAATAATAACCAAACTCTCAATAACCAAAAGAGAAATTGATTTTTGTTGGGTTATTGGGTCATTGGAATTTATACGGAGCTTCGTATTTGGTTATTGGAATTTTAAGGAGGTTCTATGCAGCGCCAGCAGATGATAGAAGAACTTTCGAAGATCGTCGGTAAGGAGAATCTCCTTTTCTCGGAGACAGACCTGTTACTCTATGGATACGATGCCTCTCTTTTCAAAGGGAGACCCGATTGTATTGTTTTTCCAGCCTCAACCGATGAGGTTTCTAAGGTCGTCAAGTTCTGTTACGGTGAACGAATTCCTATCATTGCGAGGGGGTCTGGAACCAATCTCAGTGGAGGGACGATTCCTACACGTGGTGGCGTCATCCTTCATTTTTCCAGGATGACCAAGATTGTTGAGATTGATATTGAGAACCAGAGAGCTGTGGTTGAACCAGGGCTTTTTACCCTTGCATTAAAAAACCAGTTGGCGCGTTATGGTTATGTCTATCAACCTGATCCAGCCAGCGAAAAGGTTTCAACCTTCGGAGGAAATTTTGCAGAAAACTCAGGGGGACCACACTGCCTTAAATATGGCGTGACAACGAATCATGTTCTGGGAGCTGAAATTGTGCTTCCCAATGGAGAGGTGATTTGGGTTGGAGGCAAGGCGTTGGACAATCCCGGATATGACTTAACTGGTTTGCTGGTGGGTTCAGAGGGAACGCTTGGAATTGCAACCAAACTGATTCTCCGGATCATGCCAAAACCCGAAGCGGTCAAGACCATGTTGGCCATTTACAATTCGCTTGAGGATGCCGGAAGGACGGTATCCTCCATTATTGCCGATGGCATTGTTCCAGCCACCCTCGAGATTCTCGATAAATTAACGATCAAGGCCGTTGAAGATTCGGTTCATGCAGGTTTTCCGATCGATGCGGAAGCCGTCCTTCTTATTGAAATAGATGGACTGAAAGATGGGATGGAGCGATTAGCAGAACGGATCATGGAGATCTGCCGAAAGAACAATGCCCGAGAGGTTAAATCGGCAAGGAACGAGGCAGAGAGAGCTCAACTCTGGGCAGGCCGAAAAGGGGCATTTGGAGCCATTTCAAGGCTTCGGCCCAACTATCTCGTCTGCGATGGGACAGTTCCAAGGACCAAACTTCCGGAGGTTTTAACCCGGGTCATGGAAGTGAGTAAAAAGTATAACCTTCCCATAGCCAATGTCTTCCATGCCGGTGATGGAAATCTCCATCCCCTCATCCTCTTTGATGAGCGGAATGAAGAGGAGTTGCGAAAGGTCCACCTTGCAGGCTCTGAAATTATGAAACTGTGTGCGGAGGCAGGTGGAACCATCAGCGGCGAGCATGGAATTGGCACAGAGAAGATGAAGGAGATGTTCTACGTCTTTTCTTCTCAGGATATTGCCGCGATGAAGAAGATCAAGAAGGCTTTTGATCCGGAAGATATCTTTAATCCTGGGAAGATCTTGCCAGAAGTTCAGGTGTAAGGTCACGAGAACCAAACACCAAATTCCGAACATTAACTCCCCCTCTTATGTTAAGAGGGGGTTGGAGGGCGTTATCGTGTTGGTGATCGAGTTTCTGAATTGTAATATTCGAGGAGAATCATATGTCGAAAATTGAAAAGCTAATTCTCAGGTTACAAGAGATTGTCGGAGAAGATCATATCCTCAAAGACCCTGACAAGCTCAAGGCCTATGCCATAGATGGAAAGAAGCCGAAATTCATCGTGTCACCAGGCACGATTGCTGAGGTGTCAAAGATCGTTGCCTATGCGAACGAACAGAATCTCACCATCATCCCAATGGGAAATGGTTCGAAGATGGGAATCGGTAATGTTCCTCAAAAAGCAGATATCCTTCTTCAGACTATCCGTTTAAACCGAATCACTGATTGTGATTGTGACAATTTGACCCTTTCGGCCGAATGTGGAATCACTCTTGCAGAAGTCCAGAAAAGGCTGTCCCGAGAAGGGAGGGGATATTTTCTGCCTCTGGATCCCCCGCACACTGGGAAGGCAACGCTCGGTGGAATTGTTGCCACTCATTCGAGTGGACCCAGAAGACTTCTCTTCGGCACAGCAAGAGATTTAATCATTGGGACCAAGGTGGTATTTCCGAACGGTGAGATTATTACCTCGGGCGGAAAGACGGTGAAGAATGTCTCAGGTTATGATATGTGCAAACTTCTGATCGGCTCCTATGGGACGTTAGGGATCCTTTGCGAGATCACATCCAAACTCCTTCCCCTTCCTGAGAAAGTAGCCACTTTGATTCTTTCATATGATTCACTGGAGGAAGCAGTTCGGTTTGGGCACGAAATCCTTCAATCGCAATACCTACCCTCTGCGATCGTGATACTGAATCGCACTGCATGGCAGAAGTTAAAATATCCGGTCACTCCATCAGGAAATTATCTGGTGGCGATTGGGTTGGAGGGGGTTACAGAGGCCGTTGAGCGACAAGTCACAGAGATGATTGAGAGGGCAAAGAAGGGAGGGGTCCTTGAAGCATCGGTTCTCCCTATAGAAGCACACTCCAATTTCTGGGCAAATCTGAGAGATTATTCAGAAGGACTGATAGAAGAAGGGTTGGGTTTCGTCTCGATGAAGTCCAATTTTTTAATTTCAAGATGTGGGGAGATGATAGGCCGTTATGAAAAGATTGCAAGGGAGTCGGGTATCGAATGTGCACTCATCTGTTATGCAGGAAATGGGATCATTTATTCCTATGCGTTGGCAGGGAGAGGCAGACGATTCAAAAAGGATCCCCTCTTCGAGCTGATCAATCAATTCACTTCAGCGGCTGTCAAGAATGGAGGTCACCTCATTGTGGAATCGTCTCCAATTCACCTGAAAAGGGAGATCGATGTCTGGGGAGGACCCAGAAACGATTATCAGATCATGCGGCAGTTAAAAAAGGAGATTGATCCAAAAGGGATCTTCAACCCAGGAAGGTTTGTGGGAGGAATCTAATAACCAAAAATTCGAAATCCGAATATCGAAATCCGGAACAAATTCGAAATATAAATTTTCGGTTCATCTGGCTTTCGTGTGGGTATTTTTT
>Ga0209721_1000912_pt1 | contig 24094 bp, 29 predicted proteins | sample TshhotsprinmetaG_FD_184139 | JGI IMG/M metagenome (GOLD analysis project Ga0209721, IMG submission 184139) | Hot spring microbial communities from South Africa to study Microbial Dark Matter (Phase II) - Tshipise hot spring metaG (SPAdes)... | ecosystem: Environmental > Aquatic > Thermal springs...
ATACCAAAACGTTGATTGACAAAATAACGCCTTCATATGGTATTTTTAAATGTTGGGGCTGTAGCTCAGTTGGGAGAGCGCTTGAATGGCATTCAAGAGGTCGTGGGTTCGACTCCCATCAGCTCCACCAAGTAAAATCAATGGTTTTTGAATTTTCAACTATCCCCTCTCCTGCCTGACTGTGATAAAATTGTGATAAATTGTGATATTCAAGGTATTTACTGCCTTTTCCTTGTGTGCTTTTGATAAGTGACTGTATTTTAAGGTCATTTTAATGGTTTTATGTCCCAAAAGTTCTTGAACAGTTTTTAGGTCAACTCCATTCATTATAAGATGACTGGCAAAGGTGTGTCTTAAGTCATGAAATCTGAAATCAGTAATTCCTGCTCTCTTACAGGCTGTCCTGAAACTTCTTTTTATGTCTGTAAGTCTCTTTCCTGTTTCGGGGTTCAAGAATACATAGTCCGAGTCGAGTCTTCTGTTCTTTATGAGGTCTCGGAATAGAATTTTAAGAGTATCATTCATTGGAATATCTCTTCTCTCTCCGTTTTTAGTCTTTTCGAGGTGGATAAAGCCGTGTTTGAGGTCAATCTGGCTCCACGTGAGGCTCAGAATTTCTCCCTTTCTCATTCCAGTATTAAGAGCAGTAATAATGATAGGCTTTAAGTGTGGCTCAGCTACCTCTATAAGTTTGTGACATTCCTCAAGGGATAGGAATCTCAGTCTTTGCACTTCTCCTTTAAGAGGTTTTACTCTTTGCACTCTTTTAAGGGTTTCCTCTTCTGTCAATTCCCATTCGTAAGCTTTTCTCAGTGAGTGTTTGATAGTTGCAATAATTCTGTTTACACTGGCTGGAGTTCTGCCTTTCAGGAGGTCTCCCTGAAGCAATTCAATGTCTCTGGTGGTAATTTGATTTATAGGTATTTTTTTAAACCACTCAGGGATAACTTTGAAGTAATATTTTTTACTCTGGTGAGAAGCCTGCCTCTCTGAAAAAGGTAAATACTGATTCTCAAAGAATTCACCAAAAGAAATCTGATTTTCAACGTCCTTAGTTGGATTATCAAGCTCAAGTAGGGCTTTAGCATAAATCTCGGTGGCTTTCTTTCTATCTGTGGTTTTGGTTGAAAATCTAAATTGTTTACCTTTAATGGTTACAGAAAACCACCAGATATTGCCTCTTTTATACAGTCCCATGTCCTGCTCCTTTCTTCAGAACATGGCTTACTTGCTTGTCAATGAACAGAGATATGGTAGGATAGAAAAAAATCATCAGGCGGGTCAAGACTCCTTGAGTGCTTTTTGGATTTTTCTTTTAATAGTGACAACAATATCGTCAACTTCAGGATTTCTACTCAGTCGGTTCTGAATAAATTGGTCAATGTCTTCTTTTCTGAATCGGATTCTTTTCTGCAGTCTCACGTATGGAATAATTCCCTGTTTGATATAGTGGTAGAGGGTTCTTTTTGTGATTTTGAGAATTTGAGTTACTTCATTTGGAGTAAGTAGTTCCATTTACACTCCCTTAAGTGCAAAGGTTTTATTGCAGGAGTTGCAAACATATCTAAGCCTGCCATTCACTAACTTCCGTGCCATAACAGTTTGACAATGCGGACACTTCCTTAGTTGAGCATTGCTTTTATTAAGGACCGATTTAATCCATGCGTGGCATTCCTGAGCAGAGGTAAACTCTGGCTCAGGTATGCCATAGTATCTGGCTAAAGCGTTTGCGATAGCAAAGGCTTTCTCATTCATTGCCTTTTCTCCTTAGATGAAGGTCAACAGTCTGGCAAAGTTTCTCTATCCGTTCCTTTTCCTCTTGAATCATTCCCTCTTTAGTCCTTTGATAGGCTTTCAGGAAAAGATAGATAGAACCTACAAAAGAGACAAGAACCGTAAGAGCATAGCCTAAACCAAAGTCTTTGAAAAATGAGGATAGATTAAAACCTGTAAGCAATATTGCTGCAAGGGTTTTCCCTGGTGCATAAGTGAGAAAGCCTCTTAGAACTGGTCTAAGCGTGTCGGTCCACATTTCCTTTAGGTCTGCATACATGTCTTTAAATGCTTTTTTCATACCTTGCCTCCTTTTTAATGTGCTTCTATATTTATTAATGCAGTTTCTCTTTTTGTCTTTTTCTCTGCTTTCTTTTTTATGTCGTAAAATTTCAAAGCATCTAAGATATGGCATTCCCTACATGGCTTTATAAATAAGAAATATGGTTCATAAAGTGTAATGCAGTATCTCTCTTTCTGTTTGGTCTCCCAGTTACAGCATGTTTTAGCTATCTGGTAGTTCTCATGACTACCATATTCGGTCTCAAAATCCCCCTTAGAAGTTTTTTTAAAGCCTTTTAGAGACTCAAAAGTATTATCATGAGTATTAACATAGCGGTGGATTTTGCTAACAGAATTTCTTTTCTGTTGCATAAGGGTTTTCATATAGTTTTTGCGATATTCTTTCTGGCATTTCAGGCTACAGAAGTTTTTCAGGTTGTAGGTGGGATAGAATTCTTTTTGACAGTTTTTGCATTTTTTCATAGCCTACCTCCTTAAATGGGTTTTAGGGTAGTAACCGAGCCACCGATGCGGAGAGTTCGAGGTATCTCCGCAAGCGAGCGGAGAACACCAACGAGGCTAAATCAATCAGTCGTCTGGAATAAAGCCAACATATTGCCACTGCTTTAGCGAGCGGTCGGTGGCTCGGTGGTTTGCTCACGTTTGCAGGGGTATACCTAACTATGGGTCAAACCAAAAAATCGTCTCTAAATCGATTCTACGAAGCCACCCAGGGCAGTGGCCCTGGGTGTTATTGTGGCAAGGAAGGTGTTTTCACTGTTGCACTGCTTGATTTTGAGCGTTCTACAGACTCTTTCTGAGACATTGCACTTTCTGTTATAGTCTGCGAGGCTTTCTCTGTAGCCTTTGCAAATTCAGAAGCTGCGGACTTCTCTATATTGAATTTGCTTGAGATATTCATATAAATTGAGTCTGCAAATATTTTTTGCTTGTTCAATAGCAGTTTAGGTCTGTCTGCTATTTCAATGTAGAGTTGTTTACACTGAATACGATTTATAGAGTCTGCAAATCTACACTGTTTAAAGTTTATGTTTTCAATTTGTGAGGATACACTTGATTTTTGAGTTGAGTATTGACTCACAAGCAAAGATATATGTTTTTGCAAGTCTGAAATTGAATTATATGAACTTCTTACACTCTGCAGGATTTTTGAGGCTACTTCTGCATACTGAGCTATACAAATAGTATACTGCTTGAGTTTTTCTAAGTCTGCAATATCTGCTACATTTACATTAGACTGTGCTGCTTTAGTGAGGTATTCGGATTTGTATATGTCTATAACATCTGGTCTAACTTCTGCCGTTAGGTTAAAATCTGCTGGAAGTGGCGGGTTGGTGATAAGCCTGCAAGACTGATAGGGTTCTTTCTGAGTTTCAAGTTTTGCAATTTCTGCAAAGATAAGGGAGTCAAGGGATACTTCAACAAGTGAGGTTGATTTTCTACTTGAGCTTGCACGGGTGGAAGTATTTTCTTTAAAGTCAATAGTTTGCCTCTGCTGTATTGAGCGTTCTTTGACATGAGATTTCTTTTTTTGTGTGTCATATGAAGAAGAAGGTTGAGCATGTGCATTTGTGTAGAAAAAACAGAATAAAAGCAAGAGAAGAAAAACTTTTCTCACTTTTTCCCTCCTTTCTGCTTTTGTAGAACATATTCAATGAAGTTTTCCTGTGCTTCAACTGAGGTGAGCATAGAAAGAATAAAGTCAATAGAAGAGATTTTTTGTTTTTGTTTCAACAATTTGTAGTATTCAAGTATTTCTGTAACAAGAGTCTTTTTCGAAATCTTTTGATTCTGTTTGAGGAAAGATTCCTCAAGATCATATACACTTGAAATGTTTTGAATATCAATTATTCCATCTTGCGCAAGCATGAACTGAGCAGAACCCCCCTCGGGAATTTTTATTGATACAGTGTAGGCATTTGGAAAGTATGGGTTAGGCACTGCAGTAATTAAAAAATCTTTTTGGGAGACTATTTTTGTAACAGATACTTTATTCCCAAAGTCCATGGGTGTAAGATATACAATTACATTCCCAAATACAACATACCCACCCGCTCTGGGGTTGTAAGCACTCCCTGGAAATGTCATAGCAAGTGAATTAGAACACACTAACTGTGAAGAAAGGGCTCGAGAATCCCCATACAGATAATCTTCAGAGTAATTCGAGCATAACTCAGTTACCTTTTTTTCTGCTTCTTTTTTGACTTGATTAATATTATAGAACAGGTTGTCACTACTTAAGTAGTCATAAAATTGTCTTCTAATCTCATTAGCAAAAACAGTAGTTGCAAATATAAAAAAGACCAAGCAGGCAAGAAGCCTGCTTGCATAAAAGAAGTGTTTTTCCATTATTTTCCTCCTGCATTCATGAATTCTGCTAAGAATTTGTATATAAGATTTGGGTCTTTCGGTTTTGAATTCTGTTTTTCTATCTCGTAATAAGTAGGAAATCTTTTATAGGCGCTTTCAGTAGCATCTTTATATCCAAGCTCCAGTAAACCATTAGTTAAATTGACCCCAAATGCATTTGAAAATTCATTTAGGGTATGTGCTTTAAATGAAGTATCCTTAAGCGATGTAAGCGTGTAGTAAGCTGCTGCACTAAGAGATTCTTTTTTTATGTTCAAATCAATATTTCTGAGCTGTTCTGAAAGCTTTTCAGAAGGCACGTAAATTCTAATATAAGAAAGGGCTATCTCTAAAGGTTCATTACTGCTATAACATGATGTAAAGTCATGTCTGCAAACGTATTTTTGCTGTGAAGTGACGTTAGTATAAACTACTGCAAGTAAATTTGTAGCCTTATTATAGGCTATATATTTGATTAGCATAGATTTTGAGTTTTCTGCTGGTATATTGTCATATTTCCCTCTAACCATATTATAGTATGCTAAATCCATTTGCTCTATTCTTGTTTTTCCTGTTCTGGTGTGATAACTACATGCCATGCCTTGCGTGTTCAAAACAAAACCATTTCTGTGTGTAAAAACTTTCCCACCATACAGAAGTAAAAAACCTTTTTCCATTTCTTTATTCTCCATATCCGTAAATTGACACATTATGCAATATGGAAGACTGCAATTTGAAATAGCTGGAACACTTGGCAATATCTCCTTAGCCTCTTTTAGCCCTTGCACTACTTCCGTCACGGAAACCCCTGACTGAAACTCAGGCTTGTCAAGCAAGACAAGATATGGGTTGTTTGCCTTTGTTGACACACAAGCACTTGTTAAAAGACCGACTAACAAAGTTAAGATTATTATTAGTCTCATTTTTACCTCCTTTTTAATCAGGCAGGCTTTAGAGCCTGCCATGGGGTTATTTTTTCATATCTACAACTGCACGATAGCCTGTATAGCCTTTCACTGTCTTCTTAGGAAAGCTACATTCAATCTTCATTCTCTCTGCTCCTTCTTGTGCCTCTGCCGATGCCATTACCATTTGCTGCACTCCCTCAAGGCTGTTGGATACCAAGGTTTCACATGCTGCTCTGTCTGTCGGAACAGGTTCATAGCATACTTTGCAAACATAATCAAGATTCTTTTCATCTGCTGCAAATGCAAGTCCTGCAAGACCTATCACCACTGCTATAACTGCAAACGTTTTTCTCATCGTATCACCCCCTTTACTAAATCGCTAAAAGTGCTAAAAGCACCGTAAAGGTAAATGTAAGTCCAAACTGTTTTTTAGCTTTAAATAGAGCTTTTTCGTAATCAAGTCCTACAAGGTTACAGTATTTTTTGAAAGAAAACTCTCTACACTCTTCAGCTGGCAAACTTGAACGAAAAACAAGGTAATAAATATACTCTTTCACTGTCTGCCCTCCTTTCCTGTTTGAAATTCTCTCATTCTTTTTTGTTTCTCTACTTCCATTCCAAGCCAGTTCAGGAATCCAAGCCCAAAGATTGCAATCAGAAGACAAATGTAGAATAGCTTGACAACAAGATCAACCACATGGTTAATTAGATTTGCAATTACTTCAATCATTTTTTACCTCCTTTGTTGGTTTTGGGACTGCTATATGCAGTCCCTACTATTATTAATGCAAATTAGAAGGGTTCGTCTTTGCCATTTTTTTCTTTTTCTCTCTCTTTAGCAGTTAACCATCCGTCCCATGTAGGTACAATAGGAAAAACATCAAGCTTAACTGAGAAACCTTTTTCTTTCTGAAGTAAAACTCCTACCTTAATCCACTTTGTTTTTTCTCCCTCTTCAGTTATCGTCGAATCCTTCACCAGAAGATCATAAACTTTCACTGTCTCACCTCCTTTCCTGCCTCTTCCAATGCTTTCTCAAAATTCTGCTCAAACTTCTCAATTTTCTGCTCTTTCTGCTTTTTCTTCTCTTCAAGCTCTTTCTGTTTCTGCTCTGCCACTTTTGCACGTTCCTCATATTTCTGCCTATTGGTAGTAAAAGGACTTTCTGCTTTAAATTCATTCCATTCCTGTTCAAATTTCAAACTCTCTTTTTCAATTTCTGTGTCAAGCTTGCTTTGTTGCATGACTACATAGTAAAAAATCAGCCCTGCCAATGGAGCTGCAATGATTGCTATCTTGAAAAGATTTGTCATGCTACTACCTCCTTTCTGGGTTTGCTACTATATATAATGCTCTCAATTCGGGATCTATCTGGCTGTGTGGCTATCTGAAAGCAAAGCATATAAAGCTCTGGCTTAAATTCATCTGGAATATTCCTGGTGTATTTTCCAAATTCAGAAAAAAACTTGGCTGGGTTCTGTCTCAATAGGTTGATAGACTGGTTTGTCATTCCTATATCGAGCAATTTTTCATAATCCTCTCTCCTTAAGCCTAAAAAAGAGAGCTTAATTCTCTGCTTTCTCATCTTTCTCCTCTCCTTTCTTTGCTACTTCTTTTTCTTCTAAACATTGCTGCATAGCTGGATACCACTGACATAATTCCTGCCGTGTCATTGCTTTTGGCAACTCATATTTGAAAGGCATAGTAAAATCAATAAGCTTTTGAGGGTCTATTGGCTGGCTCTGACTCTGCTGGCTTTGAAAGGCTTTCTCTGGCTGCTTAATAAGTTCTACTGCTTGCTTGGTCACTTCTTGCATATGTTTATTCTCTGTAAGTTTGTCAAGTTCACTAACTCCATATCCAGCTGCAAGTCCTGTCAAAGCAAGTGCCACCAGTCTGGCTGCAAGTTGCTCTTTTGTAGGTATCATTTTTTACCTCCTTAAGAGGGATTAGGGACTCAGGATGAGTCCCTTTATTACTATTAATGCAATCACTTAATCACTTCTTCTTGTTTGGGTTGTTCTTCAGATACAGTTGCAATTCTGAATCTCTCTGTATCAGGAATAAAGCTGGATTGAGTATCTGGACATACTCTCAGGTCTATCATGCTTTTTGTGATTGGATACTCACCAATTTTTAGATAGAACCAAAAAGTAGGAAGTAAAGCAAACTCTGAAGACAAAATGAGCCTGTCTGTTTTTCTCCTGCGGGTTAGGTTTAATCCGTCGCGCAAGTCAGCTGGCCCCATGCTCAGTGACTCATCCGTTTCAAGAATCTCTCTGTCACCAAAAAATTTTGAGAGATACTCACAAGTATTGACGTCCTGCACTGCAAAGGCTACTGTGGTTGTGCAGTTGTTTATGATTGTGTTCATGGTTCGGTTGCCATATTCTTTCTCTATCTGGTTGATATCCTGCGTGGCTATCCAGAGAGAGATCCCCTTACTTCTACCTCTCTCAAGGAAGTCTACAAACTTTGGCATTCTCTGAAGTGAGGCAAATTCATCTAAGACAAAGAATAATCGTCTTTCTCTATCATCTGGCAAAGTCAAGGCTGCATTGCCAAGTTGTTCAAGAAGGACTGAAGCAAGAGGCTTTAGCACGTTTTTGATTTTGTCATAGTTCACCAAGAAAAGAAATCCACTGTCTTGTTTGGTTAACCAGTCCTGAATTTTGAAACTACTCTGGTGGTGTTCTACATACTTAAAACAGTTACTGTATTTCTTCATGGTGGAAATAATATCACTTGCTGATTTCACTCCTTTTTCGTATCCCTCAAGCAATCCTAAACCTCTTTTGCAGTCATCAAGTTTGTAGTGGTTCACTGCTGTCTTTAAGGTTTCAATCACTCCTGCCTCTCCCTGTGAAACTGTTTGCCATAAAGCAGACATGGTTCTTTGGTTGGTGGCATAAAGATAATAGAGGATAGAATAAAAAACCTCTCTTGCTCCTGTGATGAAATACTCATCTTCGTGTCCTGAAGGCACTGGCGGGATTAATGAGTAAGCAAAGGATTCAATATCACTGACAAGGTAGAGTTCATCAAATATGTTCCAGTGCAGTGTCCGGCTATCAAGAGGATTGAATATTAGGTCTCTCTGTGGGTCATAGAATTTTGAAATGTAATCTCCTTTGGTGTCATATATGACTGCCTTATGCCCTTTTTGCCTGATTTTCTCAATTACTTGATTAAGTGCTGTGGTCTTTCCAGAGCCTGACTTTCCTACTATAAAGAAATGTGTTGTTTCATATTTTCTGGGTACTGGTATCCTGCCGAGTGTAAATGTCACTGGTTCACCAGGATGATCTTTCTTTATTGCAGCCACCAGTTCAGCTGGCTCTACTATCCTCTGCCCTCTCATATGCTCGTCTCTTGTGATTGCCTTTGCTTTGAGTTTGAATTTTGTCAACAGTATCGGATACAGTAACCATACGGGGGTTGCAAGAAGAAATATCCAAAGTCCTTTCCGAAACAAAACCTCTATTGCCTTTGGCCAGAGTTGAACATAGAAACCAGTGAAAACCTGAATCACTGTTCCAAGCAGTTTACTCTGGAATAAAATCATATAAACAGCTGGAATAAGTAAATGAATAAGTAACACTATCATGAACGTGTAAACGTGCATTTTGAAACTCATCTGTAACTCATGAAACCATTTCTCAAAGCCCTTGTAGGTCTTAGCCTCTTTGTAGCCCTCTTTCATATGCTTTTACCTCCCAAAATCTTTTTTGATTTTCTCAATTTTTTCTTTCAAAACTTCTACACTGTCACTATTCAAAAACCACTGCTCCACTGCCTTACCAAGCTCTACATAGTAGAACTTTTCATACTCCTTCATTTGCCTTTGCAATTTCTTCATTTTCTCTTCAATTGCTTTGATATTCTTTCTCACTCTGTCACCTCCTTTCTGATATATATAATGCAGTTCACTCACTCAGATTTTTTTAATCCAAAAAGTTCATATAAAGTAGAACCAAATACCTCTCTCTCATGGCGGTCAAAAAAGTTCATCAGGCTGTGCTTGGTTGCCTCTGGAATGCTTGAGTTGAGCAAAGTATTTCGTGCTACCAGATACACCATGAAAATGAGATTTCTGAGTTCGTGGAATTGTTCGGTCTGCTGCAGCTGCAATGGCTGGTTCTGTGGCTGGGACTCTGAGAGGCTCTCTATTTTCTGGATAAGCTTATTAAGCAGTGCTGTGTCTTTCAGTTCCTGTTTAAGCCCGTTAGTAATTATCTCTCTTGCTAATGTGCTTATTCCCTTACCAGAGGTCTTTGACATTTTCTCAATCAATTCATACTCACTTTCACTCATGTAAACTCTTACATACTTTGCCATCACTTAATCCTCCTTTCTTGATAGTCTTTACTATTAATTAATGCAACTTTCCTTAATAGGAGAATCTCCTATGTCAAATGGAAAATCTTGTCTCCTATGTCATAAACCTTTGGTAGTATTACCTTTAAGCCTCATCAAAAACCTTAATCTCCTATTACTATGCTTAAAAACTCCAAAAACCGATAAAGCCTTGTCTGGCTTGGTTCTGGCGTGGGTCTGGCAAAAATTCCAACCTCAACCGAAGGTTGCGGGTGGTGTGGTGGAAAAAGCGGGGGTTTGGGGGATTCCCCCGAATGCACGTCTGAACCAGTGGTTATGAAGGTGATTGAACCTTAAAAACCACTGGTGAGGAAGTGCATAGTTCCCCCCTCACATGAACCATGCCGAGAGTTCGAGGTATCTCGGCAAGCGAGCGGAGAGCACCATCGAGGCTAAATCAATCGGTTGTCTGTAACAAAGCTAACATATTGGCACTGCTTTAGCGAGCGGTGGTTCATGTGAGGGGTATGCTCTGAGGTGCTCGATGCACCGAAGGAGCATGAACTACCTGCCTCGTTCCATTGAGACTGAGGCTGTCTTATCCTGAGAGGGGTTGGTTGATTTTTCATGACTTTGTGACTGGGATTTTTCGATAGACTGGGCAGGTTTGTAGACCGTAACTTCTTTGGAATCTGATTCCTTAGTTTTGATTGTTATTTTATGTTCAGAAATAATGTTGCCATCCAGACTTCTTTTTATCCCCTCTGATATAGCTTTTGTGTGAACTTCATTGTTGAGTTCATTTCGGATGTCAGTTTTTGAAATGTAGTCCTTTTCCTTTTTGTTTCCCTGTTCCTGTGCTTTTATTTTTTTCCATTCTTCTTTAAGCTGTTGGACCACTTTTTCTTTCTCTTTGCCATATGCTTCTTTTACCCGTTCTGTGTCAACCCCATACAAAGAGGTTTTTTGCCATGCACCATATAGTTTTTTGTCTGTTGAAACTGTAACAGGAATAACCCAGCCAGATCTGAACATTTTGTGCATAGCTTGGTCTATTTTGTCCTTTCCGAGTCCTGTATTTGAAACGAGGTCTTTGGATGAGAAATAAGCTGTAGATTCATTCTGATATTTCACTCCGATTTTTTCTGCCATAGCCTTTTCCATATATATATCCTTTTTGGTAGTATATAGCACCGAAGAATACTTTTCATTTTGAGGTGGATTTTGCATAGCAACAACAGAGCCATTGTGGGTATCCATATACTCCTTAACCCTTTGAAACTCTTCATGTGTAATATCGTATTGAATATTTCGGTTCAACATAGAATGCATTTTTAGAACCTCCCTGTCTATCTGAACATTTTGTTGGGCCAGACTATGTTCTTGCTGCTGTTGTGACTGCTGCATTCGTTCTGTCATAAAACGAATGGTCTGCATGACTCTTTGAATCTCTGTTTCTCTCATCTGATGTTGCACTCTTTCAACACATGAAAAAAAGTATCCCTTTTTTTCATTCACTCCTGCATTTTTGAATTCGGACTGTAGCTTTTGTAATTGATCTTTTGTGAGATTTTTCCAGGGCGAAATGCCCTCTTTTTCAATATAAAATCTGACCAGTTGTTCGTCTGCTTTCTGAGGTATAGAGGCGATTGAATTAAGCCAATGTTGTTTAGAATTTTCATAGTCCTGTTTGTGACAGAAAATAGCTTCTAATTTTCCATCTGAATTTTTCTGAAAGCCTATCAGTTTGAGTGTTTTTTCTTCGTGTAGATACTTTTCAAGCCTTTGAGGATGGATATGGTGAATGTGAGATATGTTTTTGTGTAACTCTGACGCAGTGAAATATCCTTTTCCAGAGGTTTTTTCAGCAAAAACAGAAATGATTTCTCTATCCTGCCTGACATGTATAGAATCGTTGAGAAAGTGGAATCGTCCTTTATCGTCTTTTTTGTATCCCATGCTGCTTAGGTGTTTATATATAGTCCTGTCTGCTGCATCAACTCCGGAGCGTTTCAATTCTGCTTTTATGTCTTTTAGAGAAAAACTCCATTTAGAGGAATTTCTATATATGCTTTCTACTGCTTTAGATATAGCTTTCTGTTGTTCAGAAAGTTTTGAGGCTGAGATAAAGGTGATAGTCCTGGTTTTTTCATCGTAGGATTCTACACATATAAGTCCTTTATCCTGCATTTCTCTGGTGGTAGCTAATACAACTTCTTTACCTATCTGATTCTCTTTTGACCACTGGAATATCTCTTTATTGGTTGTTCTGTCTTTCTGAATGATAAACTCTCTAACATTCTGAGCCTGTGACTGCCATTTCTGCCACGTATTGGCGAGTACCTCGTTAAACCTATCCCCTGCTTGAACCATCTCCTGCCATTTCTGGATTGGTTCACGAATATGTTCATGGGATTTCTGCTCATACTCACGAACTTCTGATATTTTTTGCTGTTTTTCCTGTTGTTTCTGGACTATTTCTCTGGCCATATCCTGGATGTTCTTCATCTGGGCAGGAGTGAAGTATTTCTCAAGCTTAGGGGGTTCAACATGCTGGATAACAGGCTTCTGAGCTCCTACTGCTGCAATCTGCTGAACAGGAGATAGCTGGTGAGGTGCAAACTCCATACTCTGATCAAGAACTTTCTCTATGCCAAAAAGTCCTTTTTGTTTTTCTATTTTAAAGTAATGGATTCCATCTTTTGTAAGAGTATAGCCCTCAATGGTGGTCTTATCCCCTCTGACTCTCACATGCAGTTTTTGAATTCCTTTATGCCACTGTCCATTTTGGTCTTTTGTATAAACCTCGTAAGTCTTCCAGTAGTCTCTTCTTTTCTGGCCAGTGAGTTTTTCCAGGTCACGGTTTAGGTTATTCTTCCACCATGTTTTTATCTGATCTTTTAATGTCCATTTCTCAAATTTATCCCGAGTCTTTCCATTTAGCCAGTCCTTGAACTTTCTATCAACATAATTTGAATCCACCATTGCATTTGCTATTTTCTTAACAATGTTTGGCTTTTGAGGTTTCTGAACTGCTTTGAAATCTTTTTCACTGAAATTTTTAGCCCATTTTTGGTACTCTGATTTTTCGTAGTTTTTTATAGCCTCTGACGCCCAAAAAACTGATTCCTGGTATCTCTCTGATTGTTCTTTGCTCTCTTGTTTCTGAAATTGCCCTTCTCTTTCATTTTCAAATCCTTGCTCTTTTACCTGCTCTTGCTGTTGTTTGAAATTCTTATATATTTGCTCTTTTACGGTATTAAACACTTCCTCGTTGAATTTGTATGCCATCCTTTCTATTCTTTCCTTCGTTGCCTCTTCTGATGCTTTTTCAATGAATCTCTCTTTGCTCATAGTAGAGTATATAGTCGCATTCTGTTTTGCACGAGTGATTGAAACGAGGAAATTCTCATAGTTTCTTGTTTCAAACGCTATGACATTCTGGGTAGTTTTCCCTTGCATGTGATCAGCTGTCACTGCATAGCCATGCTGAAAATGAACACCCTGAGCAAGTTCTTCTTTTGTGAATGTTGTAGTTTTAGCTTTGTCTGAATCAAGTTTTGAAACTATAGTTATAGAACCATCCTCATTATTTATAGACTTCACATAAGCAAACTCAGAATTTGCAAAGTTTTTATTTCTATATGTGTTATTGAATATCAATTTCTCTCCTTCTGCTATTTGAATGCTCTCATTCTGAAAAGCCTGAACCTTGTCACCAAGCTTTTCGATATTGAAAACTCTTTCTTTAACTTCACCTTTCTTTGTTGTATATTCTACTTTTAAAGTATTCTTGACAATATCAACTTCTTTCACGAAAAGCTCTTTTCCAACGCTAACTCCACCGCCCGAAGACATTACAAGTAATTTATCGCCAACATTGTAGCTACTTGCCTTTAGCCTCTCTACATTATCTAAATTCTTGTTTACCCACACATTTACCTCTATAGATTTAGCCCCTTTAAGCTCGCCATTCCGCAATTCTTCGCTGATTAAACTGTTTAAGATTTTAGCGTCCTGATTTGTAGCTACAGATATGGCAGAATTTTTATAGCCTTGACTTATATACTCTTTCGCTATCTCTCGCAGAATTTCCTTTTGTTGCTGCTCTATTTGCTTTTGATACTCCTCATATTTTTCACCGAGAACTTCTCTAATCCGAGATGGGTCAACCCCGAACAATCCAGTCTTTTGATATGCCCCATATTTCTTGCCATTTACCTCTACCTCTGTAGCTACTACCCAGCCCATTTTAATCATTTGCCTAATACTTTTTTTAGCTTGATCCTCTTTTATTCCATGAGGATTTTCACCTTCATGAAAACCGAAATCTTTGTAGAAAAAGAAAGCTTCTCTCTGTCCTGCGTCCTCTATGCCAAGTTTCTCTATTATTTCACGTTCAAACGGTGCAGATTTAAACTGCTGAACATATTGAGTAGCAGAGCCTTGACCTTCAAACATTTCTTTTACTTTTTCAAAGATTTCTCTATCTACTATATTGATTGGTTTATCGCTTTTAAGTGCATGCGTAGCAATTTCAAGAGCCGAATCCCTCTCTATAGTTTTGAAAGTAATTTTATTAAGTGCAGATTCAATGTTTTTGTGGTATATGTCATATACAGCACTCTTAAGCTCTTCGTTGCGTTGCCTTACAATATCAGTCATTTTGACGTGGTTGATTTTGTTTTCACGAATCAAAGCCGCAAATGGAGAGCCAGCCTGAACTCCAGGCAGCTGACGGTCATCACCAATAAATACTATCCGACAGCCTGATTCCCTTGTTTTATCCAGAATAGTCGACATGTCTTTAGTTGAGAGAAAACTTGCTTCATCAACGATTAGAATTGTCTTAGAGTCAAGGCTCTGCAGTGCCTTTGCAGAGTTCAAAAACTTTGCAGTAGTCATCGCTTCTATACCAACTTCTTTTAACTCGTTCACAGCCGTGTTTGTGTTAGATACTCCTATAAGCCGATATCCAGCTTCTTTAGCAATTTCATTAATTTTTCCAAGCTCTTTCGACATTTCGCCAACAAACGTTGTTTTTCCGACACCTGCCCAGCCTACAACGGCAGTGTATCTGTCAGTACTTTGAAGGATATGATTGATAGCTTCAAGTTGAGATTTGGTTAGCTTCTCATTTTCGTATCTCTGCTCTGTTATTTTTTCAACTGAACCTTTCCCCTCTTCAATGCTCTTTAATATGTTATGCTCCCATGCAATGACCTCCTGAGAAGTAAAATACTTTTCCTGATATGTTGCATTTGCTCTGTTATGCTGCTTATCTTGCACATACCCCATTTCAATAAGTCTCTCATTCTCCTTCACAGCCTGCACAAGCGTATCAGAATCCACTCGACCAGCACTGATTTGGAATGCAGCTTTAAAAAGATCAGATTGACTGAATGTTGAATTTCTATCTATGACTTCATCAATTGCTTTGTTGATTATCTCTTTCGCAAGTTCTTCTTTATTAGCTTGATTTAATTCTTGAGTTAGATTTTCTCTCTTTTCACTTACAAGCTTGATTATATCTTGTTGAGTTAATCCCTGTTCTTTTAAAGAGTCTTCAACTTGCTTGAAAAGCTCACCAATAGTCTTGCTCTGCTTTGATTGTCTAATTTCAAGATATGCATACTCCCTGAGTTGACTTTCAGTAGCATTCGGATATTTCTGAAGTAGCTCTTCTTTATGTTGCTCAAGATACTTGTCTATTAGCTCAGAAGTCCTCGCTATACCTTTCCAATGTTCTTCATTTAATCCAGCTATTTTTGTCACATATTCCTTACTATTGCCCTCTTTTACAAGTTCAGTATTTATTCCTTGCTGTTTAAGCTGATACGCTAACTGATTCTCAAGGTATGCTTCAAACATGTATTTATTGCTATAAATTGCATCAGAGTTAATTGCTTTCCAGTCACCATTTTCTGTCCTGGTGAAGTTGAAAAAAGAAATGTGGTTGTGTATTTGTGGGTCTAATCGTCCACAAAGATGGGTATTAACCAGAACGGTTGCATTGTCACTTGACTTTGAAATAGTTTCCCCATTCACAGTTTCACGATATTGAATATAGCCCTCTTTCTCAAGAAAGTTGACCAAATTTTTAGTTGCTTCATTCATACTGTTTGTTACAGTTTGCAGATTCTCTTCAGAGGTGAAAGCATAGAGTGTTACAGACTTATGAGGACTCCATACGAAGTCAAACCCCTGACGGTGATCTTTCTGTTCAAATTCCTTGCTAAGATAATTGCCTTGTAAGTCCCTTCCATTTGCAAAATTTTTGAAGTCCTCTGAAGTGATTTCATAGCCATCTTTTACCCCCAACTCTTGCCATCCCGAACCAATTTGAAAGCGTGTCTCTACTTCATTAGTTGAAACGTAGTAATTATCTTTTTCATACTGTTCAAGACTTTGGTAAATTTGACCAAAACTTAACATAGTTCACTCCCCCTCTTTTTTGTATCTATATCTATTAATGCACCGAAAGAAAAAACCCCCTTCTGGAAAATTTTCCAGAAGGGGGTTTGCAAACGAAACGGTTTCGCTTGCATACCCCTTTGTGGAACCAGTTCCACAAGGGGGTTTTCTCTGTCATAAAAAAGCTTAGAAAAGTCAGGAAAAGACATGAAAAGCTTAGAAAAGTCACGAAAAGCATAAAATATATGGACCAGCAAAAAAGAGGAAAGAGCTTTTCTGAGCGATACTGAGCTTTTGTGAGCTTTTCTGAGCGATTGTGATATGAAGAAATCCAGAAATGAAAAGTTACCCTATTCGGAAAAGAGCGATTTTATTGAAAAAGAATAAAACAATTCTCCTTTTATAAGAAAAATCAAATCTTCACAGGGCACAAAAAATGAATTTCCAGATAAATTAAGGATTTCAAGGATGGGTAAGGATGGGTAAGGCCGTAAATGCTTGATAATTCTAAATCCTTACCCTATATACATTGTATATATACATGGGTAAGGATGGGTAAGACCATTGATAATACTGGATTCTTACCCATCTTTTATGTTTTTTAGAGGGTAAAAAATACCAGAAAATCAGAAGTGGTAAAAAGTGTATATAAATCAGTTAGTTACAGTCAAGTATTGAGTTGTGCTTACTAAAGATAGAAGGATTTTTGCTTTAAAAAACAATAAGTTAGCATTGGTTGCAAAAATTGGGAAGTTTATAGAAAAAGATGGGTAAGATGGGTAAGGTGGGTAAGAGTTCTTATTTTTCAATAACTTTTCCCTTACCCATCCCCTGAAAGATGGGTAAGGATGGGTAAGGTCTGGGGGAGAATGTCATGATTTTTTTATCCATATCTTTTTTGTTTTGTTGTCTCTCCATACAACCCTTTTTTCGAAGCCTAAAACAGACAAACAGTTGGAAATTCTATCCTGCTGGTGTCTGTGCAAGTCTTTGGCTTCTATTCCTAAAGCAAGTTTAGCTATTTTAGTTATTGTTATTTCATGTATATTATTTAAAGCGATATAATCAGAAATAATAGATTCCCACTCATCATGTCTCCTCACCCGTTCTTGCTCTTTTTCTACTTGTTCAGGCATTTCCCAGTATGACTCTCCCTGTAAGTACCTGTATGTAGCCTCTCCCCAGAGCAGGTCTCTGGTGTTCTGGACATATTCAACATTTCCGGGGTGGCATATTTTCACAGGCCAGAATCTGCTGCCTCCTGAGGGATCTTCGTATACAGTCTCCTCGTTAGTGCTGATCACAAAGATACATCTTCTTGGAAAGTCACGGACAACACGGGAATATGGTGGTCGGAATCTATCAGTGGTAGAAGATATAACAGCTTTGGTTCGGCTGTTGTGAGCTTTTCTGAAAGCATCATTTTCGGGTATCTCAATGATCCAAACTCCCTGGATGGCCATGTAAAAATCTTTTTCAGTAGTAACAGATACGTTCAGTTCCCGGTAGAATTCTCCCCCAAGCGTTGCTATGACTCTGGATTTACTCCAGTTTTGCGGACCCTGTATCACCAGAACATATTTTTGAAAGCAACCTGGATTTAGAGCTCTTGCAACAGCTGATAGAAAAAAATTTTTGGCAACTGTCATAGAATACTTGTCTCTTGGCACTCCAAACACATCTGCAAAAAAATGTTCCAGTCTGTTAATTCTGTCTTTTTCCCACTTCTCTTTGCATTTAAGAAGATACTCTTTAAGTCTATCTCTTTTCCTTTGATATGCAAAATATGATATGGCTTCTCTGAATACCTCAATGGGGATTCTTTTTCCTCCAATTGATTCCTCTGCTTTGGCATGCATTGTAATCTCAATTTCTTCGTCATGCACTCTTTCTCCCCAGAAAAATTTCACGTGAAATTCGTCATAATTTGGCTTTTCATGCGCCATGGTGATACCAGAAATAATTGAAGCAACTCTTTCAATAGTGAGGGGTTTTTTTGAATATCTTTTTCTTATTGCATCGTCAATAATGTCCTGACTTGACTTTTCGGTCCTAAAATTGATAATCTTTTTTTGGGTTTGAGACATGTAGCAACTCCTTTCTCAGTTTTTAGGCAGTCCTCTTAGAGGCTGCCTTTTCTTTTTCACGTTTTTCAATCCAGTCGTGGACTGCCTCTCTGACCAGTTCAGATAGAGTTCTGCCAGATTTTTTAGCAGTGTGGGTGAGAATGTTTCTGATCTCTTTTGAAAGCCTAATCGTTGTTACTTCTCTCCTCATTTTTACCTCCTCTTATTTCAATGTATGCTATATGTAATAATGCAATTCAAAACAAAACCTCCTGCTTTGAAATATTTGAAATAAGATTTTCTTTCTGATTCCTTTTCTGAGCTTGAGCTGCAGGAGTAAGCATGCTAATAATTTCCGTATCAGAGTAGCCTAACTTTTTGAGCCTTTGAATCTCTTCTAACCACTTTTGTTTTTCGGCTAAAGACATACTATTTATAATTGACTCCTCCTCATCTTGTCTCAGGGGGTCAGGAATATTGGGATAGTAGAAATCTATGACTTCTCCATTTTCGTCTAAAACCACTTTGGCTGGTTCGGGGGCTGATTCTGTATCTGGAATATCTGTAATTTTTAAGTTTCTCAAAGCATTTTGAAAAATCAAATCCAGCTGCCATCTTGGTATAAGTTTTTTCTCCAAGATTACTTTAGAAAGCCCATTGCCATTCCTGTATGACTGCCATGCTATCTTGAGCATTTCCTGTGTCACATCCTCATATGTGATATCATCCCTGCCTGCCCTGACAGGGTAGTAGTGTTTGGAGGCATATTTTTTACACTGCTCTTGTATTTGTCTTATATACTCATTTATGTTATTTTGTAACTTCATGTCTTTAATCTATCATGTTACAAAGTAACATGTCAAGAGGATTTGCTATTTTTTTGATTTAAAATTTTTATAGGGGTATAAAATTTTGTTACAATGTAACAGATGTGTTATACTTGATTGCATTATGTATAGTAGGAGGTGATGAAGATGACAATAGCTGAGAGGCTTTTAAAGTTGAGAAACATATTGGGGGTAACACAAGAAAGATTGGCGGGGTTTCTATCGCTTAACAGAAGCTTTTTAGCTCAAATTGAGGCAGGAATTAGAAAACCGTCTCCACAAACTTTAATGGTATTAGAGAAAGAGGTGGGTATATCAAAAAAATGGTTAGAAACTGGCGAGGGTTTAATTTTTGCAGATTCTGAAAAAGCTTTAAGTGTTTTAAAAAGCAAAGACAAATACAGTATAGAAGAAATTTTCTACATTTTATCACAAGTTCAGAACGTGTACTCTTTTTTTAAAGATTTTTCTGTATCAAAAGATATAGCTATTTATGTTTTTGAAATTTTGTCTAAATTTTCTCTTGTTTCTGAAAATGAATTAGAAAAATACAAAAAAGCAATCAAAAATGAGAGTGTTGCATGGGGTAGGCTTATGGATAAGATGATTGCTTACATCACAAATTATATTGTTGAAAGAGATTTTGATATAACTGAAGAGCTTAAAAGTGAACTTCAAAAACTAATTCAGGATTGGGGTATGTATGTTTTTATTGCGGCTACTATGCATGAGAAAAAGTTAGTTCCCCTAGAGAGTATTTACATTGATTTGGAAGTTTTAAAAAATTTCAAACAAAACAAAAATGCTTTGGTAGAATATGAGAAACAAATCCCAAGGGGTGTGTTTGAAGCTGAAAGAATAAAACTCAGTTTTGATGGTCATTTTGTGCTTGATTTTGCTGGCAAGGGATTTATTGAGTTTGAGAAAGAGAAGTTGTTTGGATTTATATCTACTGTTCTCAATATCAAAAACGATGAAAAAAAGAAAATGCTTGACTATGAAATTTTTTATACTGAGTATGAGAAGCTGGCTAATATAAAACAAAAAGATATCACATTGTCTTTGTCACTTAAGGAATTCGAATGTTTACGAGAGTGCTTTAAAAAGATTAAAGAAAACACAAAACTCTGGCAGTGGTTGCAAATGTGTTACATCGAAAAGTATGGGTTTATGTAGTGGTGGAAAATTTTTCCACCGATTGATTTTCTCTCTCTGGCGGGGTAAAATAAAGTATGGAAAGCTTGATGATAGATAAGGATTTACAGGAAAAAGCAAAGAAAGTATTTAAAAAGTATAATCTTTCTTTAAATGAAGGGATTAATATGCTGTTAAGGCAGATTGTGAAGGAGAAAAAACTTCCTTTAGAAGCTGGTAAAGAGCTTAAAAAAGCTATTGAGGAATCCAGAAAAGGTAAGGTTGTTGCCTTTAAAAACACTGAAGAACTCTTGAAAGAAATCAGAAAATAGCACTCCTTGAAAAAACTCACCACTACAAAGAGATTCCTTAAACATTACAAAAAGAGAGTATCTGACAAGGATGATGAGATTTTCAAGTATGTTGTAGATAAATTACTTAAGGGTGAAAAACTTGAGAAAAAATTCAGAGATCATCAATTAAGTGGACAGTTAAAAGAATTTAGAGAATGTCACTTAAAAAATGATTTGTTACTGATATATCAGGCTTTTGAAGACGAAATAAGGCTTATAGATATTGGTTCACATGCTCAATTATTTAGGTAAGATAGTGTGATAAAACTGTGATAAACTTATCCAAAAACTGTGATTTTTCACAATCAAAAATCAAGCAAATAAGCCAAGTTCTGAGTTTTGTTGTTTTATGGCATTCAAGAGGTCGTGGGTTCGACTCCCATCAGCTCCATTTTTTCTTTTAATTTATAATGATAAATGACTCCTCATAATGTTAAATTTTCCATATTTTTCAAGCACTTTTTCAGATTACCTTGTCCATAATCTTCCATTATTTTCCATTGACAGCGATGTTATTGTAACGGTATTATAAACGGTAACGGTATTAATTTTACTTCTGATACCGTAATCAGGAGGGAACATGCTCACTGATATTAAGATTAAAGGATTGAAACCGAGAGAGAAAGCCTACAAGGTATATGATGGAGAGGGTTTATATCTTTATGTAACACCAAAAGGAATGAAGTCCTGGAGATTCGACTATAGGTGGCTTGGCAAGAGAAAAACAGCAGTGCTTGGCAGGTATCCTGAGCTTGGGCTTAGGGAAGCGAGGGAGAGGCTGTTTGAGATAAGGAAAGCCCTAAGAGAGGGCAGAAATCCTTTTGAGAAGAAAGACGATATAGGTCTTTTCAAAGATCTAGCTGAAAGATGGTTTACTACAAATCAAAAGCGGTGGTCACCAGGGCATAGAAAAACAATCAAGTATAGGCTCAACCTTTATATTCTGCCTGCCTTAGGAGACAAAAGATTGAACGAAATCACACGAGGAGATGTCCTTGAGCTTATTGAGAAAATCAAAATTACAGGCAAAACAGAGACAACAAGAAGAGTCCTGATGATAATAAACGGTATCTTCCAATATGCCTATGATATGGAGCTTATAGATAAGATACCGTCTCTATACCTATCAAAGTATATAGGACCTATTAAAGAAAACCACTACCCAACCATCCTTGAGCCAGAAAGGATTGGAGAGCTTTTAAGAAAAATAGAGACTTATCCGAATGTGATTGTGAGGAATGCCCTTAAATTTCTGATTCTTGTCTTTGTCCGGCCAGGTGAGCTGAGGCTTGCCAGGTGGGCTGAGTTTAATCTAGAAGAGAGAGTATGGGACATACCAGCTGAGAGAATGAAAATTAAAAAGCCTCACAGAGTATTTCTCTCACGGCAGGCAATGGAGATTCTTGAGTTTATGAAAGAGTATCCAAAAGTTGATGAAAATGGATACGTCTTTTACGGAAGAAAATTAAACACACCTCTCAGTGACGCCACACTGAATAGAGCACTACGAATTATGGGATATGATACAAAAAAAGAAATTACATCTCACGGCTTTAGAGCTATGGCAAGAACTATCATTCATGAGAAACTTGGCTACCCACCAGAGGTGATTGAACACCAGCTTGCACACAAGGTGCCTGATCCTCTTGGTGAGGCCTACAACAGGACGAAATTCTATGAACAGAGACGCCAGATGATGCAGGACTGGGCAGATTGGTTGGATGAGACAAAGAATCTTTTATCCCGGTCAAACCATACTTCTAAAATCGAAGATGTTAGAAAACATAATAATACTTGAGATAAAAGACATGGTGTTACAAATCAGAAACAAGCCTCATCGTATTCACTTTCATTTTCGAGGTGATGGAAAAACTATTGTCACCTTTAAAAACACGAAAAATTTTAATATATCTTTACGTTTGTTTAAGTCAACTACTCTAAAATCTGTCGGATCATAACCAGATCAAGTAGAGTAGATTATAAAATAGGATGGGACTCTAAAAACTTTCTAACCTCTTTTTCATCAATACTAAACTCATTTGCAAGCCAATAAGGAAGCGAGAAAACATTTATATTATTAATTCTTCCAAATATGTTTACTATTGGTGTTCCTGATCCTAAAGTAGTTACCATTTCATATCTTTCATAGACTCTTAGATTTAACTCCTCGCTTGGATTAATTGAAAGCCATTTTTCTGGATGAAAAGAAGCATAAACAAAGAGCATTACTCTTACTCCAACTTTCTTGAGTCGCAATAAATTTTCCCAAGATCCTGATTCAATATTTATAACTTCCTCTTTACGTAAGTCTTTAACTTTTGTTCTAATTTCCTTTATTAGCCTGGAATTATCGAATTTAAGACCCGTTACAGCGGCTTTTAATTCTACCAACAAACTAGGTTTATCGATACTTTTATCCCAACAAACAAATCCATCAGGCATATAACGGATGAATTCTGAAGTAATATCATGTTTATAACGAATATGTTGATGAATTTCTGCCAAACTTACCTCTTGCCCAATTTCTTTGAAGATTACTCGTCCATTTGTAAATATAAAAAGTAGTTCTTTCATGATCTCTTTAAATTTTTTATCGTTCTCTAATCGTTGAAAAAATGTTGTCATCCAACTTTTCTTACTATAACAATAAACTGATTACATATATTAGGGACAAAAGTGGTTGGAAATCCATAGGGATATAGTTTTTTATTATCTTGAACCAGCGTTACTAACCCCTGCAAAGTAAAGCCAGTATATTCAAGCTTTTGGGCTACATCAGCATGAAACATATAGTATTTCTGCTTGTGACGGAAGTCCGAAACAATTATTGTAACGTATTTACTCTTGCGTAAAATACGATAAAATTCAACAAAGTATCTGTATAACATATCTAAGAACTCTTCGTATGTGCCAATCAATGAAATATCCTTAGGATTTTGCCCATAGTCAGTTGATAGTCCGAATTGCTGCCGTTCTCTTTTTGCCTTATGGTCTATTTTTGAAAGAACATTCCAGTACGGCGGGCTTGTTACAATAAAATCTATGCTGTCGTTTTCCATTTTTTGAAGATATGTTAGTGCGTCACCCAAATTTATCTTTATGTCGTCTGTAGACATTCCTACTCTTTGTTTTGCGATTTCATACCACTTTTCATATAACTCTATGCCAATACACTTACGATTTAGTTCTGAACAGACAACTGCTGTTGTACCTGTACCTAAAAAAGGATCAAGCACAGTTTCACCTGGTTTTGTAAAAAAATTGACCAGCTTTTTTATATCATTCTCGGAGAAGGTGGCAGGATGTAATTTTTTAAGCTTTTCTCGAGGCGGTGCCGAAGATATTAAAATTCCGGTTTCTATCATCTGTTCGACTGACTGAAAATGCTTGCAATTCTCGCTATCGATCCAAACAGATTTAGTTGTTTTAACCCACTCTTTTCCATCTAATTCATTAAGACTGTTTTTTGTCATTTTGTAATTATATATTACTTTTTAATCAGTAAGCAATAAAGCATAAAAAACCCAAAAATAGAGATAGAAAACTGACAGATTTATTTTAACCCTTTTCAAGACAATTTTTTATTAAAATTATCCTCTATGTCCTCCTATTTCTTCCTTTTCGTAATAATTTTCCCTATTTTTTTCTCT
>Ga0209721_1000916_pt1 | contig 24063 bp, 16 predicted proteins | sample TshhotsprinmetaG_FD_184139 | JGI IMG/M metagenome (GOLD analysis project Ga0209721, IMG submission 184139) | Hot spring microbial communities from South Africa to study Microbial Dark Matter (Phase II) - Tshipise hot spring metaG (SPAdes)... | ecosystem: Environmental > Aquatic > Thermal springs...
CGGCGCGGCGGGGGGCGTCGGAGCAGGGGGGGGCGCGGAGACCGGGCGCTCCTCCGGGGCAGGCGGCGGAACGGCAGAGGGGCGGGAAACCGGCGGGGGGGCGGGGCGGGCGGTCGGCCGGGGCGCCGGTGGGCGGGCCGGCGCGGGGGACGGTCGGCGGCTCAGCCATTCCCGTACATCGTTCAGGGTCAGATCCAGCGCCAGGCCCATGCCCGCAAGGGAAACTGCCGCCAGCAGGAGGCCCGCCACCAGCGGGCCCAGGTACAGCGTCAGGATGTGAGCCAGCGCCCAGCCGACGATTCCCCCACCCCACCCGCTCTGCAGAAGGGCCCAGGGATCGCGGCGTCCCAGAAGCAGATGGGTGAGAGCAAGCAGTCCGAAGAAGAGAAGTTCCAGCCCCACGACGGGCCGCCACCGCCAGGCAATGGGACGGTCCAGATGGTGCTGGAGGATGAGGATACCGCTCCAACCGATAGCAAAGGTGACCGGTATACATCCCCAGCCGAAGAGGAACTGGAGGGCGCGCAGCCAGGCATCAGACCAGCGGCCGGAGGTGATCCGCAGAAGAGTAAGGGCGGTCAGGATGGAAAGGAGGATCAGCCCCACAGCGAGGGTCTGCTGGGCGATTGGGCCGGTCAACCACGACCACCAGGGCGGGCCCGATGGACGGGGTTGCGGCTTCTTTCGGGAAGGGGGAGTCGCCTGGCGACGCGCGCTCATACTCGCCCAACTACAATTCAGTGGCCTGGCGCAGACTCAGGCCCAGACGGCGCTGGGCGGCATCCACGTGGATGATTTTCAGCCGAACGGTCATGCCCTCCTGCACCACGTTGCGGGGATGCAGAAACTGTCCTTCGGCCAGTTCGGAGAGGTGGATCAACCCCTCCACCCCATCTTCCACCTGGGCAAAAGCGCCGAAATCCACGACGTGGGTGATCGTCCCCTGAACAATCTGCCCAACCTGATACCGCTCCTCCACAGCACGCCATGGGTCAGGTTGTGCCCGTTTGAGGCTGAGACCGATGCGTCCGCGCTCCCGGTCCACGTTCAGCACCGCGACCCGAACCTCCTGACCCGGTTGGAGAACCTGGGCCGGATGGTTCACCCGGTTCCAGCAGAGTTCGGAAATGTGAATCAGTCCTTCCAGGCCTCCGATATCCACAAAGGCCCCAAAGGAGCAGATGTTGGTCACCCGCCCGGCACATATATCTCCGGGCTGCAATCTTTCCAGCAGCGCTTTCCGGTGCTGTTCCTCCGAGTAGGTGGCCCGTTCGGAGAGCACCAGCCGCTGACGCTCCGGGTCCACCTCAATCACGCGCAGGTGAAGTCTACGGCCGACGTGGGCACGCAACAATTCTTCCCGCTCCCGTTCATCCAGGTAGGGAGAGATGTGCGCCAGATGGGAGACCGGCACAAATCCCTGATGACCGTTCCACTCTACCAGCAGACCGCCCCGATTGTACCCGAGGACCGGAAGGGTGAGCACAGTGCATTCCTCCATTGCCCGGAATGCGACGGCCCATCCGTCATCTTCTGGCGATGGCGCGGGGGGAGGGGAAGCATCTGAATCCAGGCCCAATCCCCGCCAGATGACCTCCGGAGGGGCGGGCGGAAAATCGCAACGACTGACTTCTCCTTCTTCCATTAAAGCAAGCCAGTAGTCTTCGGTGAGGGGGGCATTGGCGGGCAGAAAGTCCATCATACTCCATCCTCCCATCATTGCGCAAACGTTTGATACCACTGTGAACAGAGGTGGAATCGGTCGGGTTTTCGTCGGAGGGTCCTCAGTGCGAGGACTTCCTTTTCCGATTATAGACTTATCTCAAGAATCCGTCAACCGGCCCTGGCTCGCCCGCTCTTCCCGCTCCATTTCTGCCAGGACGCGGGCCAGTTCCTGGATGGCGATCCGTTGTTTGCGGTAGAAGTCCGATTCGCTCATCGCCAGCCGCATGGCGATATCCCGCACCCGATAGCCGCGGATGAATTTCAGTTCCAGGATGTTGTAGAGGAGCCATTCGGCGGCTGTCATGCTGCGCTCTCCTTCGGGGCGCAACTGCTCAATGGCGCGCAGGAGGACAGCCCGCAGGGCATTGATCGGCCCTCCGTGCTCTTCAGAGGCCCGCTCTACTACCTGGAGATTCAGGAGCGGACTGCGGGTCAGTTTGGGGCCTCCCCAGTAATGGGCCAGCGCGTCCCGTACCCAGCGGGGGAATTCCGGGGTCGCCAGTGGGTCCGCCAGACGGGCCAGGGCGGGCGCACCCTCGTAGCGCAGCATCTCCCGCCGCCGCTGGATTTCCTCAATCTGCGGCATCATCCGCTCCAGCACCCCGAAGAGCGTCTGCTGGATAATCCGGTCTTCCAGCGCGGTCTCTACCTGGGCCCCCAGTGAGCGGAGAATATCCATCTCTTCGGGGGTCAGGTCCGGCGTAGCCGAACGGGCTTCCAGCCCCAGCAGGCCGATCAACTCGTTATCCGACCGGGCATGCAGAGGCCAGAGCCAGTATCCATCCCAGAGGTAGAGGTCGCCGTAGGCACGAAGTTGACCTCTGGACGTCCCGCTGATCAGGGAGTCCAGATTCTCCGGGAGCGCCGGATAAACCCCCGGTTGCAGGTTCCCACAGACCACTTCCAGACGGGCTTCTTCGTCCTCTATGAGGGCGATGAATGCTACCGGAGTGCGCAGAAGGTCGCAGAGAGCGGTGAGGATGTTTTCCAGGAACTGGCGGATGTCGGTGGTGGTAAGGAGGCGGTTGCTCAAACTTTGCAGCCAGGCGATCTCCCGCTCATCCCGTCGGTAGAGGAGACGGTCCAGCAGAGGTTTGGCCCACTCCACTCCCAGTTGAACCAGCAGGATGACCAGGACAACACCGAAGAGCGCCAGGCGGAAGGGGGGAAGGCCCAGGAGACCGTCGGAACGATACGCCGCGACGATGACCGCCACGACGGCTGTTGCCTGTAGCGGCCCGCGCAGGAGGAAGCGGATAAAACGGTGCTTGACAACCCGTTCGGGGGTCAGGGCGCCGAAAAAGGCGACGGTGTAGGCCATCATCAGCAGCATAATGCTGACCGCGATATTGCCCAGCACCAGCAGGAGCCAGAGGAGGGCGCCAGGGAAACGCTGAGGCCAGCCGGTGATGACCAGATAGGGGAATACTCCCGCCGCCGGAGCGATGGAGGCCAGGGCGAGATACGCCATCCGACGCCGGGAGGTGGAAGTCAGGCAGCGCTGCCAGGCGCGGAGGATGTTCCGCGCTCCCCAACCGATGAGCAGGGCGAAGTAGACGAAGAAGAGCCAGAATTGAGGGCCGGCCCGAAGGTGAATCGTCCCGGCCTGTTCTACACCGTCCCAGACGATCCGATCGGTCCAGAGCGCTGCCAGGAAGATGGCCGCGCCCAGGAGATGGGAAATGCGGATCATCCAGGAGCGCGCCCGACTCTGATCATTGGTCATCTCCAGCAGCGCGTCGGTGAAGCGGAGATACGCCGCCGGAGTGAAGGCGATCCCCACCCACTGGAAGCGCAGCCACTGGAGGGCCACTTCCGCGGGCGTACCGACGATAGCCAGTTCCACAAAATAGACAATCAGCACACAACACAGCAGCGCACAGAAAGTCCGGGCAACCCGATTGCGGAAATTGTATACCAGCAGGTAAATCCCGAGGGCAAAGGAGAGGATGACAATGCCCGAATTCAGGAGAGTATTCAGGAGAGAAAGAATCCCTACCCAATCCATACTGTCCAGTCCATACGCCAGAATGGTCAGAACATCCGAACCTGCCGGTCAGCCGGAAACATAATTCCCCATATTCCAGGACGCGCCGTCATCTCAAATGGGCACTGAACAGCAAAGCGATATCCTGGTTACGCCAGTGTCGGTCATGATATCCGCAAAACGAAAAGCCCAGGGCGCGGCAGAAGCAGATCGCCGGGTAGTTGCGCGTGGGAATTTCCATCACAATGCGCTCCAGGCCTCTGCCGGATGCCCACGAAGCGACCTCTGCCATCAGAGCACGGCCGATCCCCTGCCGCCGCCGGGCCGCATCCACCACCAGGTCGTACACCCAGACCAATCCATGCCCGGATAGAGCGCGGGCCGTCACATATCCGACGATCCCCTTATCCTCGGCGATCAGAAACAGGTCACACTCTTCCCAACAGGCGGGCAGGTCCTTCCCCTGACGGGGGTAGGGGACGACGACCGATCGGGGGAGACGGATCCGTTGAAATGTGAGGGTGATGGCACCCTGGTGCTCACGCTCCTCTATTCGCCACGCGTGGTCGGTTAGAACGGAATGGTCCAGTTTCAGGCAGGCTTCTATGTCGGCAGGGAGTGCCCTGCGAATATGCATCTCCGAGTATCTCCTTATTCGCCATCTGGGAGCGGACTGAATAGTTGCGATTATTTTACCATCGGAGGAGGGAAGAGGCAAATTGAGGGGGCATCAGGGCTTGCGCAGCAATTCACCCTGCATGGGAAAGGGGTGGGGTGTGGGGTTTGTGGGGGCGGCTTCGCCGCCCCCGCAAACCCCACTCTCTTTTTTTCACGGGCGCGCTGCTCCCCCCGAAATGATTTGCTGCATAAGCCCCGCACGGGCTGTACTTGCCGGATTTCGGGGTTATGGTATAATACCCCACCGTTCACAGGCATGATACAGGGGTGAGCAATGGACTTGATTGAATCGTTGAACCGTCAACTGGAGCGCAATCCGAACATCCCCGATCTGCGGCCCGGGGATTCCGTGCGGGTGCATGCCCTGATTGTGGAAGGGGGCCGGGAGCGGGTGCAGGTTTTCCAGGGAGTGGTCATCCGGGTGCGCGGCAGCGGCGCCGGGGCGTCTTTCACCGTCCGCCGGATCGCCGCCCACGGCATCGGGGTAGAGCGCACGTTCCCCCTCTACTCCCCGCGCATTGAGAAGGTGGAGGTCACCCGGCACGGCAAGGTCCGGCGGGGGCGGCTCTACTATATGCGCGGCCTGAGGGGCAAAGCGGCCCGCCTGAAGGAAAAGCGACCGATGGCGTAATTCACCGCAGAGTACGCAGAGACCGCAGAGAAACCTTTACTCTCTGCTCTCTCTGCGTCCTGGGCGGTGAGACCACAAAACAGGGGCGCAGAAGTTTCTGCGCCCCTGTTTTCGCGCGAGGTGCCGGGCCGGGTCACGGGAATTCTATCCGCACGGTCACCACTTCCCGCCCTCCGACGGGCAGGCGCAGGGTATCGGCGCCCGCCGCCAGTTCCTCCGTCCCCTCTTCGGCCATGTTGACCCGCACCGCGCGGGCAAACGGCCGCCAAAAGCGAATCGTCCCCTCCACCGACTGGTCCTCTATGTTCCATATCCGCAGGATCAGCCCCTCGCCCTCCTCCGGCGGTTTCAGGGCGCTCACCCGAAGGGCCGGCGAGTCTATCCGGACGAAAGAGAGGGTCGGCGGAAGCGGGCCCGGATGAGGCGGCGTCGCCAGGGCCCGCAGGTCGGTCTGGAACGCGTCCGCCTCGGCGAAGGCGGCCCGCCAGTCCCCGACGTGAGGGATCAGCGCGTAGCGGAAGGTGTGGCGGCCCGGGCACTGCGCCCCCGGCACCGCCAGCCCCGGCCCCGCATGCCCCCGACGGCAGGGGAAATCGTCCCGCGAGAGCCAGCCCACGCAGCGCAGCAGGGTCAGGGCGATCTCTGCCCCCTCCTCCGTCCGCCGGGCCTCCACCTCCGGCAGACCGCGGTTGGCGACGGTCACCCCCACGCGGCCATCGGAGAGGCAGACCCAGCCCCGCTGCGGGCGGGTGGAGACGGGCTGCTCGGCCCAGTCGGGCCCGCCTGCGGGTGGTTCGGTGGGCCACTCCACCACCTCCCAGTGCCCCTCGGCATACGCCCGCTCCGCCGCAAAGGGCACCGGAAAATGGACCCGCAGCCGGTGGTCCCGGGCAGTGTTCTCCACTGTCGTCTCAAAATCCACCCGCTGCACCCCCGCCGTCAGCGTGACGCGCGTGGTGATGGGCAGGTCTATCCAGCGCGCGCTCCGGCGCGTCCGTTCCTCCGCCAGTTCCTCCGACACCCGGTAGACCATCTCTATCACCAGACTCTCCCCCAGCCCGTTCGCCTCCCGCCGGATGACGGGCGGGGTGGCGGGCCGGTCAAAGAGCGGGTCCTCCTCCGGCGGGCAGTAGTTGTACTCGTCTCCGCGGTCGCCCCCATCCACAAAGCGGTGGACGCCCGGAAGGACCAGTCTCGTCTCCTTATCGGTGACCGTCAGCCATCCCGTCTGGGGGTCGGCCTCCACCCGGAGGTACTCGTTCTCTATGACCCTCTCCGGTCGGGAGGCCGCGACCGGAGCGAGGGGCAGGCCGGGGAGCCAGCGGTAAGTGGCATAGCCCATGGGCGGGACGTCCCGGGCGATGAAGGCGACCTCCAGCGCCTCGTTCTCCCGTATCCGGACGACGTACCGCTCTACAGTCCCGTCGTCCAGCAGGGCCTGGAGTTGGGCAGCAGGACCCGCCAGCAGGTCCGGTGCCGGTGCCCCCCGACCGACGGAGACGGTCAGGAAGACGGTGCTCCCCTCCCGCCGCAGGTGCATGCTGCGGATACGGGTCTCGCCGTACAGGGTGCCGCCCCCCGCCAGCGCCTGGGCGACCATCAGGCGCATCGTCCCCGGGTCAAAGGTCGTCTCCATCTCGGAGTCTATAGTGTGCCGGAGGACGGTGAAAGGGACGGGCGCGCCGTCCGGCCCGACCAGTATGCACGCTTCGGGGTCCACCGGAGGGCTGACGGCCGCGACGACCCGGTCGGTGCGGGGGGTGGAGGACGGGTTGAAGACGACCAGGGCGACCGTCCCCTCCCCCTGAGTGTCCACCGACGCGGTAATGGCCTCCAGCGCTGTACGGGTGACCTCCTCCCCAATCTGTTCGCACCAGTCAAAGCGGGTGCGCATCTCTTCGTGGACCTGGTCTATGGAGCAGCCGCAGATGGAGTCGTGGGGGTGGTTTTCCAGGAGGTACTTCCAGGCACGGCGAAGGAGCGAATTCAAGATTGCAGGTTGCAGATTGCGAATTGCGGATTGCAGATTGCAAATTGCGGTAAGGGGTTCGGCCCAGCGTTCCAGGAGGGTCTGGCAGGCGTGGTTGCGCTGTTTGATCCACATTCGGGTGGAGAGGACGCCGGGGAGGAGATGGGCGCGGGAGGGGTCGCGCATTTCGCCGACGCGCCGGGGGAGGTTGCGGATGCCCTCTTCGCCCAGTTCGGCCCGCACCGCGGCGACATAGGCGGGCAGGCTGGAGTGGACCACCCGGTCGGGGAGGCGCGCGTCGGCCGCGGCGATGAGGTGCGGCAGGTCGGCGCAGGGGAACATGTGGTCGGTGCCCTGCATCAGGAGAAGGTGGGATGTGGGGGCGTAGGGGGCCAGACGGCCCCGTTCCTCCGCGATCGCCGCAACGAACCCGTCCTCATCGGCGGGCAGATAGGCGGCGTTGCTGTAGGAGTCCCGCAGGTAGCAGGTGAGGACTTCGCTTCCGTCGGAGGCGGCCCAGCGGAATTCGGTGGGGGCATCGCCCACGCCGCGCCAGATGACGGCGGTATCCATCCCGAAACCGCGCAGGAGTTGGGGCATCTGGCCGATGTGCCCGAAAGTGTCGGGGATGTAGCCGACGGGCATTTTGGCCCCCCAGGCGCGGGCGATGCGGTCGCCCAGCAGGAGGTTGCGCACCAGCGCCTCGGGGCTGACCAGAAACTCGTCGGGAAGGACAAACCACGGGCCGATGAAGAGCCGTCCTTCCTGAACCAGATGCCGCAGACGCTCCGCCCACTGGGGGCAGACGTCCACGACGTCCTCCAGGATGACCGTCTGCCCATCCAGCAGGAAGAAGCGGTAGGCGGGGTCGCGTTCCATGATGTTCAGCAGTTCCCCTACCAGGTGCATCAGGCGGAAGCGGAACTGCTGGAAGGTGCGGTACCATTCCCGGTCCCAGTGGGTGTGGGAGACGATGTGGATGGTGCGGGGAGGCGTTTGGGGCATGTGTCCTCCTATGAACTATGAGGCCGGGGCACGGGCGGGGAGGTGTTCATTGCCCCGGCCGGACGCGGCCACTTCCTGCACTTTGTCGGCGTAGACTCCCCGGTACTCCGACGGGAGCAGGGCGGCGATGCGGCGCATGATGATGTCGGTATACTCGTCCAGTTTCGGCCCCCGGACGCGGCCGCTCTCCGGCAGGTGGAACGGTTCGCCGATGGTGACGGTCACATCGGTGCGGCGCAGGCGGGGGAGGTTTTCTTTGACTTTCTCCGTTCCGGTGATTCCGACGGGCACGATGGGGACGTTGGCCCGGGTGGCGAGGTAGGCGGCGCCGGTCTTCCCCGGCTGGAGCGCGTAGACCCTGCGCGCCCGAGTTCCCTCCGGGGCCATCCCCAGCACTTCGCCCCGTTCCAGGACTTCCATCGCGCCGCGCAGGGCTTCCCGGTCTATCTCCCCGCGCCGTACCCAGATGGAGCCGGCCATATTCAGGACCAGGGCATAGAACAGGTTGCGCTTGTGCTTGGAGGCGGCAAACGCCCGCACGGTGTGCGGACAGACCGCCATCAGCAGCGGGGAATCGTAAGCGGAAAGGTGATTGGTTACCAGGATGTAGGGGCCGCTGGGAGGGAAGTTTTCCCGGCCCGTCACCCGCACGCGCAACAGCAGCGGCAAAAGCCATTGGACGAGTTTTTTGAGCACTCTGTACATTACTGCCTCCTTTAGCGCCTGAAGTCGCTCCTCCGGGTTTTCGGCCTCCGGTCGGCCTGCGCCGACCAGAAAATGGGGGGCGCTGGGTTGGGAAAGGCCACGGCGCTCATCGGCCCGGTTGTAACCCCGGGTAACTGTTCAGCCAGCGGTTGAAACCGCACCTGGGAGGGCACTTCGTGCCGGGCGACCGCCTGCGCGGTCGCCGGGGCGGCGCCCCCGCCGGTGGACGCCCGGCTGTAAGCCCTTGAGGGGCGATTTCAATCGCTGAAGAACAATAGCCTGAACTGTTACGACCCCGTAACAATCCGCGCTTATCCGCCCGCTATCGCTTGCCCCGTTCGTCACCGCGTTTTGCCGTACGCCGTGACGGCGAAGTTGGCGGGGACTCCCTTATAGACGGTGAAGCGCATCCGGAAGGGGGCCGTGGCGCCGGGGGATAGCCCTTCCCCCACGTCCACCGACTGCTGGCGGAAGCCGGTCACCTGCCCGGCGTCGTCATATGCGGTCGCCACGACGACCACCGTCGCCGCCGCCCGCGCGGGGTCGGCGTTCCGCACCATCCCCGAAATCTCAAAACTGGGGCCGTACGGCGCGCCGTTGACCTCCTCCAGGGCAATGGGGACGTAGCGGGCCGCCAGTTCGCCCGCCACCTCCCCGCGCAGGGCCACGACCTGATGGCTGACGAAGTTCGGCGGTGGGGCGTTGAAGAGCAGGTAGAAGGGCGCGCGGGCCATCGGAGGGAGAATGTCCGCCGCAGCAAAGGCGTTTCCGCCGATCAGCGCGTTGCCCGCGGCGTCAAAGAGAGTCACCCGCACCAGGACGTTGGTCAGGGTAAAGGCAGTGGTGTTGACCACCTCTCCCAGGCAGTGGAGGCTTCCCACCGGCGTCTCGTAGAAAGCCACCCCGCGGATCCCGAAGGGCATCGGCGTGGGGGTGGGCAGCAGTTCCGTTGGGGCCATCGCCTCTTCCTGACCCGTGGGGATGATCAGGGTCTGCCCTATCCGAAGGAAAAGAGGGTTGGCGATACCGTTGATCCGCCGCAGGGCCTCCACGCTGACCCCGTATTTGGCCGCGATCCCCACCAGCGTATCCCCTTCCCGGACGACGTAGATGATCGGCGTAGGGGTAACGGTGGGGGTTGCAGGCGGTTCCAGGAATTCTCCGACCGGGCCGGACGGGGCGGACGTCGGAAGGGTCGGGAGGGGGGAAGGGGAAGACATCGGCGGGGATGTCGCAGTAGGCGCTTTCCCCGTCGGGGTCACGACGCTCCCGCAACCGGTTGTTGCCAGAATGAGAATCGCAAACAGTGCCAGAATGCCAGCAGTTCTCATAGGGTCCCTCCGTTTAGAACGCTCTCAATTATACCATTACTCGCCGGAGGTCCAAAGTGGTTCTGTCGGAGACGGAAGGGGTTGCCAAATTGCCCAAGATGTGTTATAACAAAAGCATACTCAATACTGCTGGCGGAAGGAGGTGATTCCCCAGATAACCCCATCATTTACACATACCGCTCTCCATTCTACCCTTGTATCCTTGTATCCCTGTATCCTTGTATCCATCCTTGTATCCCTGTATCCTTGTATCCATCCTTGTATCCCTGTATCCTTGTATCCTTGCTACTTTGACCAGAGGAGGAAAGAACGATGCTTAAGCGCTTGCTGCTTCCCATTACCCTCGTTACGCTTGCTGCCTTGTTGTTTACCGCCTGCCAGCCCAAGGCGACTCCCACCCCGGAGGGCGTCCAGTTGGGCAAACTGAAGGCCTGCTTCATCTACGTCGGCCCTATCGGTGACATCGGTTGGACTCATGCCCACGACCAGGCTCGCCAGATCGTGGAAAAACAGTTCCCCTGGCTGGAGACGGCCTACGCCGAATCGGTGCCCGAAGCGGACGTGGAGCGCTTCCTGGACCGCTTCATCGTAGAGGAGAAATGCGACGTCGTCTTCACCACCAGTTTCGGCTTTATGGACGGGACCCTCGCCGCGGCCCAGAAGTACCCCGATAAAATCTTCTTCCACTGCTCCGGCTATAAGCGGGCACCCAATATGGGCACCTATATGGCCGACTTCTACCAGATTTACTACCTGAACGGCCTGATGGCCGGCGCGCTGACCAAGAGCGGGAAGGTCGGCTACGTGGCGGCCCATCCCATCCCCGAAGTCGTGCGCCATATGAACGCCTTCACCCTCGGCGTGCGGGAAGTCAACCCCAAGGCCACGGTGGACGTCCGCTGGATCTTCTCCTGGTACGACCCGGCGAAGGCCCGCCAGGCCGCGGAAGCCCTCATCGCCGAGGGGGTGGATGTGCTGGCCTTCACCGAGGACTCCCCCACCGTGGTACAGGTCGCCGAGGAATATACCAATAAAGGGCAACCCGTCTACGCCTTCGGCCACTACAGCCCGATGGCCCAGTTCGGCCCCAACGCCATGGTCAGCGGTCAGTTAGTCCACTGGGAGCGCATCTACGAGGACATCCTGATGAAGGTGTACCTCGGCGTCTACACCAACCAGAACCTGGAGAACGTGGACTACTGGTACCTGCTGCGGGATAAGGGCGTGGAGTTGGGCGGCGATTTCGGCGTCCCTCTCAATCCCAAGTTTGAGGCGCCGCTCAAGGCCGTGAAGGTCACCGATCCGCTCCTGGGCGAGATGACCGTCTATGACCTGGTCTTCAAGCGGCTGGAGCAGATGAACGACCCGGCGATCCTCTTTGACCCCTTCACCGGCCCCATCAAGGACCAGACCGGTCAACTGCGGGTGAAAGAGGGCCAGCGGCTCAACCTCTTTGAGTTGACCACGATAGACTGGCTGGTGGAAGGGAATATCGGCTCGCTGCCGAAATAGTCCTGCGGGCCGGGAGATTCCGAAACAGAAAATCCATCGCTGGGGGCGGCAGAGCCGCCCCCAGCCTGCGTGAGGAGGTCCGCTATGGCATTACTTTTCCTGGATACGGCTAACATTGAAGAAGTGCGCCAGGCGGTAGCCTGGGGCGTGCTGGACGGCGTGACGACCAACCCCACCCTGATGATGCGCGCCGGCACCGCCGACCTGAAGGCCACTACCCTGGAGATCGCCGAAATCGTCCGGGGACCGGTCAGCGCGGAGGTCATCTCCGCCGATGCGGAGGGGATGATCGCCGAAGCGCGGGAAATCCTGGCCTGGTCGGAGTTCGTCAACGTAAAAATCCCCTGCACCGTGGAGGGGCTAAAGGCGATGCGGGAGATCTCCCGCTGGCCCAACGGGCGGATCAACGCCACCCTCATCTTCTCCCCCACCCAGGCCTACCTGGTCGCTAAGGCGGGGGCCACCTACGCCTCCCTTTTCGTCGGGCGGATGGACGATGCCGGGCTGGATGGGATGGAGGTCGTTCGCCAGACGCGGGAGATTTTTGACCAGTACGGTTTCCCCTGCAAGGTCCTGGCAGCCAGCATCCGCCATACGGCTCACGTGGTGGAATCTTTGCGGGCCGGTGCCGACATCATCACCGTCCCCTTCGCAGTGCTCCAGCAGATGGTCCGCAGCCCCTTCACCGATGCCGGGCTGGAGCGGTTCCTGGCCGACTGGCGAAAAGTGGCCGGGTCATAAAAACAGGCGGGCTCCCGGGCCCGCCTGTTTTTGTGAGGAGACGTCCGTGAGTCTACCTTACGTTGCCCCCATCCGACAGATTCAGATAGAAACCCGCCGGATACGCACATTCGTCCTGGATATGACTCTGCCGGAGGCCCAACCGGGGCAGTTCGTGATGCTCTGGCTTCCCGGCGTGGACGAGAAACCCATCTCCATCGCCCATCCGGACCCGCTCACCCTCACCGTGGCCCGCGTCGGCCCGTTCAGTACCGCGCTGCACCGGGCTCGTGAGGGGGATTTGTTGGGGGTACGGGGCCCCTTCGGCCGGGGGTTCTCCCTCCATCCCGACCGACCGGCCCTCCTCGTCGGCGGCGGATACGGCATCGCCCCGCTGTACTTCCTGGCCGCCCGTGCCGTTCAGCAGGGCATCCCCACTACCGTCGCCATCGGCGCGCGGCGGGCCAACGACCTCATCTACGAGGACCGCTTCCAGGCCCTGGGCGTGGAACTGCTCATCGCCACCGACGACGGCTCCGCCGGGCGGCGCGGAACGGCGGTGGATGCGGCGGCCGACTGGCTGCAACGAAACCCGCTCCCCGCCGTCTACGCCTGCGGCCCGGAACGGATGCTGGTCGCCGTCCTGCGCCTCTGCCAGGAGCAGGGCCTGCCCGGTCAGTTCAATGTGGAGCGTTATATGAAATGCGGGTTCGGCATCTGCGGACAGTGCGCGCTGGATGGGCTGCTGGTCTGCCAGGATGGACCGGTTTTCTCTGTGGAACAACTGGCCGGTCTGACCGAATTCGGTCGCTTCCGCCGTAGCCCCACCGGTCGCCGGATGCCGGTCCGGTGAGAAAAAAGGAGCAAGCGGCATCTTCGCCGCCTGCTCCCTTCGCCTACTCCACCGTCACCGATTTGGCGAGGTTTCGGGGCTGGTCCACATCGCAGCCCCGACGGACCGCCAGGTGGTAGGCCAGCAGTTGCATCGGGATGACGTTCACCACCGGCGCCAGCAGCGGCGGCGTCGGCGGGACAGTCAGCCCATAATCGGCCTTGCGGCCGATCTCGGCGTCTCCCTCCGTCGCCAGGGCGATGACCACGCCGCCGCGCGCCTTCACCTGCTCCACCTGGCTGACCATCTTGTCGTAAACGTGGTCCTGGACGGTGATGGCAACCACCGGCATTCGTTCGTCAATCAGCGCGATCGGCCCGTGCTTCATCTCCCCCGCGGGATACCCCTCGGCGTGGATGTAGGAGATTTCCTTGAGTTTCAGCGCCCCCTCCAGCGCCACCGGATAGTTGATCCCCCGCCCCAGGTACAGGAAGTGTTCCCGGTCGTAGAAGGTTTGGGCCAGGTGGACGTACTCGTCGCCGTGCTGAAGCACCCGTCCGACCAGGTCCGGCAATAACGCCAGGTCCTCCACTCGGCGGCGGAGTTCGGCGCCCGTCAGCACCCCGCGGAGTTCCCCCAGGTAACAGCCCAGCAGGTAAAGGTCCACCAGGCTGGCAGTGAACGCTTTGGTGGAAGCGACACCGATCTCGGGGCCCGCGTGCATCAGGATATGACCGTCGGCAATGCGGTGGGCCTGGCTGCCGATGACGTTGACGATGGACCACAGAACGGCGCCCTTGTTGCGGGCCTCCTCCATCGCCGCCAGCGTGTCCACCGTCTCCCCGCTCTGGGTGATGGCGAGGACGGCGGTCCACTCGTTCACCAGCGGGTCCCGGTAGCGGAATTCGGAGCCGTAGTCCACCTCCACCGGTAAGCGGGCCAGTGCCTCAATCATAAACTTCCCCACCAGACCGGCATAGGCAGACGTCCCGCAGGCGACGATGATGACCCGTTCCAGGCGCCGGGCTTCCTCGGGGGTCAGCGTCAGCCCCTCCAGCCGCACCCGTCCGGCCTCAAAGTCGGCCCGGCCGCGGAGGGTGTCGGTGATGGACCGGGCCTGCTCGTAGATTTCCTTTTGCATGAAGTGCCGGTACGGCTCCTTCGCCGCCGCGACCGGGTCCCAGGGGATGGTATGGGGTTTTATGGGGACGGGGCGCCCGTCCAGCGTCTCCACGTAGACGCTGTCGCCGGTCACCACAGCCATCTGGCGGTCTTCCAGGAAGACCATCCGGCGGGTGTGCTCCAGGATGGCAGGGATGTCGGAGGCGACGAAGTTCTCGCCCTCCCCCAGGCCGACGGTGAGCCCTCCGGCGTTGCCCAGCCGGACGGCGACGATGCGCTCGGGGTGGCGACGACTGAGGAACAGGAAGGCGTTGGCCCCCTTCACCCGCGAGAGCGCTCTCCGGACGGCGTCCTCCAGGGAGGCCCCCCCTGCCAGGTACCCTTCCACCAGATGCACCACCACTTCGGTGTCGGTGTCGGAGGTGAAGCACCGGCCCTCCGCCTCCAGGTCCTCCCGCAGGGCGCGGTAGTTCTCTATGATGCCGTTGTGGACGACGGCGACGTCTCCGGCGGGGCCCAGATGGGGATGGGCGTTGCGTTCGCAGGGTTCACCGTGGGTAGCCCAGCGGGTGTGGCCGATACCGATGGGGCCGCTGACCGGGGCCGCCTGGACTTTCTCCATCAGGGCGACCAGTTTCCCCGCCTCCCGACGGACGCCGATGGTGCCGTCGGGCTGCAAGACCGCCAGTCCGGCGGAGTCGTAGCCCCGATACTCCAGACGTTTCAGACCTTCCAGAATAATGGGGGTCGCGTTGCGCGAACCCACGTAGCCGACAATGCCGCACATAGTCCCTCCCGTGCCAGTGTGCAAGTGGGCAAGTATGCCAGTGTACAAGGGGGTAAGGTTGGGGTCACCGTCTCTCCTTTTGGGCCGCCGGTTGCCCGACGGGTTTGTGGGAGAGGCTTCGTCTCGGGAGGGGGAAGACACGGGGCGTGACCGACCCCGGGCGGCATCCGCCGATCTCTCCGATTTTCCCGCGCCGGGTTTTTTGAACCCCAAAGGGCACAGAGGAAAGGGCAAGGACAAGCCTTGCCCTCTTTCCCCCTTCTCCCCCGCTGCGACGGGGGAGAAGGGGGCCAGGGGGATGAGGGGGCGTTAGAGGCCAGACCCTGCCTGCACGAGGTCGGGATATGAGCCGAAAGTGTCAGGTGGCTAATTTTTACTTCGTGTCCTTTGTGGTGAAAAAACCCGGCGCGGTTAGCCCTGCCTCGCGGCAGGGAACCGCCTCCTCGTCACCCGCGCGGTCGGGTGCGCGGGCCAGGCGCTATCTTCCCCCGGTTGTCCTGTTGTTTGCCCGGATCACCTCCTTTCCCGAAGAGTTACCACCCCATCTGACCGTATTCCAGGATGTAGACCTCCGTCTCCTGGCCCACGGGGTGGACGATAATCTGGAAACAAGAGCGCGTGCTCAGGACGCCGCGACAATCTTCTGCAACCCAGTTGTAGCCAAAACGCCGCCCCTGCTTCCATTCAAACCGGACCGCCGGACGGAATCCGCGGTCCAGTCCCTCAAAGTACGCCTTGACCTCATCCACCGGGTCATCGGTGCGGTAGAACCACTCGTAGCAATACACCGCCGGGGCAGGCATGTGGCAGACTTCCCCCTCCTTGTACTGGACCAGGATGGCGTCCGGGTAGCGGGGCGGTTTGACCCACCACTCACCGATGAAACTCTGGGGCACCCCCAGCATACAGGAGATGAGAAGGCAGAACAGGAAAGCGCCCAGCAGAAACCATGCGAGGCGCATCAGCCGGTCGCGCCGGAGGTTGCGGCGCATCGCGGTTTCGTCGGGAAGTTGCCAGATGGTAGAGACCTGCGGTTCGGGCATTTGTCCAATTCGGTTACGACTGCGGCGGCAGAGATGCGCGCAGCACCCCCAGCCAGTTCTCTTCCATTACGGTGGCGATGTCCTTTTCGGCAAAGCCCCGTTCCGCCAGCGCGTCGGCGATCTTCGGCAGGTCCGCCACGGTGTCTAACCCCGCGGGGGCTGCCTCCGCGCCGAATCCGCCATCAAAATCGGACCCAATCCCCACGTGGGCCGCGTCCCCCACCACCTGGCAGACGTGGTCTATCGCCGCCGCCACATCCTGAAGGGTGACCACCTCCTTCCCATCGGCGGGGGACCAGTTAGGCTTAAGGAAGCGGTTGTAGGGGACAATGCCGACCACGCCATCCCGCTCCGCCAGGGCGCGGATCATCCGGTCGGAGAGTTGCCGGGGGCCGGGGACCATCGCGCGAGGGTTGGAGTGCGTCGCCACGATGGGCCCCTCGTACCGGTCCACTACTTCCCAGAACGCCTCCTCCGCCAGGTGGCTGACATCCAGGACGATGCCGAACTCCGCCAGGGCCTCCAGCAGGGCCCGCCCGGCGTCGGTGAGGGGACCGGGGGCGCGGTTGCCGCCAGCGTAGCGGGAGCCCGCCGCCCATGCCAGACCCACAATCCGGACCCCCCGCCCGTACCAGTACTCCACATCCTCCGGCCGACGGATGGGATCGGCACCCTCCAGCGCCGGGATGATGCCGACCTGTGGTGCGTCCCCCTCCCAGGACGTCAGCACCGCCTCCAGGTCCGCCCGGTCCCGAATCAGACGGACCTGCTCCGCCTGCTCCGCCAGGCGCTCGTAGTAATCCACCTGCTCGTTGGCGCGCCGGTATGCCTCCTCTTCGTCGGCGTAACTCTGGGGGTCCCAGGATGACTCCTCCGCCCGTTTCGGGGAAAGGTAAATGGAGCCACAGATAACGGCGACGTTCCCCGCCAGCCATTCGGGGAGGCCCAGCATACACTGACCGTTGCGGCGGAGGGCCTCTGTCCCCTCCTCTAGACGGCGGGTTTCCCGGGCGCTGCGGCGGTAGTCCCGGCCCAGGGCCAGCGCGGCCCAGGCGATGTCTTCGTGGGCATCTACGATGCGATATCGGTTCACAATAACCTCCGATCTCCCGCCTGCCTGGACCACGGGGAGAATTTTCGGATCGGCATCTCCGCTTGTACTGCGAACTCCTGCCTGATTATACCCTAAATCTATCCTTGTGCAAAAGAGGTCTGAAGGACAGGCCTGCGCAGCAATTCGCCCCGCATGGGAAAGAGGTGGGGTGTGGGGTTATGGGGGCGGCTTCGCCGCCCCCACAACCCCACTCTCTCTTTTTTGCGGGCGCGCCGCTCCCCCGAAATGATTCGCTGCACAAGCCGCTCTGCTACGCTTCGTGGCGCACTACGAACAGCACCCGTAGGGGGTATAGGGCCAGGTTTCAAATCTGTCCCTGGAATCCGTGTCAAGAGATAAGCATCACCGGCCGGGATAAGAAAGCCCGAATCCGTACGGAAACAACGGGTCGTAATCGCTGTCGCCGATATTGATGGGGATTTGTTCCATTGTGCGCGGCCAGGTGTACGGCAGTTTGCCCGTCGGGGCGTAGTCCCCGAAGAGCACATCGGCTACTCCCTGGCCCTCTGTGCCAGGCAGCCAGGCCACCAACAGCGCGTCCCAGTTTTCCAGTTCCGGCTCTATGATCAGCGGCCTGCCGGTGATCAGAATCACCACGACCGGCACTCCGGCCGCTTTGACGTTCTGGATGGTGCGCAGGTCGTCCGGAGAGAGGGTCAGGTCATGGCGGTCTCCCTCAAACTCGGCGTAGGGGGTCTCACCGACGACCACAATGCCCACGTCGGCCCCGGATGCTCCGGTGCCGTCCGGGGCATAATCCACTTTGGTGCCCGCCGAGACAGCGTTCCGGATGGCCTGCAGAATGGTCGTGCCCTCGGTGATATCCCCGCTCCCGCCCTGCCAGGTGATGGTCCACCCGCCGCACTGATATCCCAGATTGTCGGCGTGCAGGCCGGCAACGACGATACGGTTCAGGTTCTTGGGAAGGGGCAGGAGATTGTTCTCGTTGCGCAGCAGCACCAGGGACTGGCGCACGGCCCGGCGGGCCACTTCCCGATGCTCCGGCGCGCCGATCCGACTGGTCAGGGTCCGGTCGGTGTAGGGGCGCTCAAACAGGCCCAGCGCGAACTTGGCCCACAGAATCCGGCCGACCGCCTCGTCAATCCGCTCCATCGGCACCTCGCCGTCGTTCACCAACTGGCGCAGGGTGTTAATGAAAGCGACGTAGTCGTACGGCACCATCACCATATCAATCCCGGCGTTGATGGCGGTTTTGACGTCGCTACGGTAGTCGCCGGGGAGCTGGTCAATGGCTTGCCAGTCAGAAACCACCAGTCCCCGAAAGCCCAGTTCGCCCCGGAGCACATCGGTGAGCAGGTAGCGGTTGCCGTGCATCTTCTGACCGTTCCAACTGCTGAAGGAGGCCATAATGGAGCCCACTCCGGCGTCCACCGCCGCTACGTAGGGAGCCAGGTGGATTCTCCGCAGGGTCGCCTCGTCCACCCGCATATCCCCTTGATCCAGCCCTCCCCGGACGCCGGTGCCATAGGCCGTGCCGCCGTCGCCGACGTAGTGCTTGGCGGTCGCCAGGATGGTGGTACTGCTGCTCAGGTCGTCGCCCTGGTAGCCCCGGATGAGGGCAACGGCCATCGTCGCCACCAGTTCGGGGTCTTCGCTAAAGCCCTCGTAGGTACGGCCCCAGCGTTCGTCCTGCGGGACGGCGACGCAGGGGGAGAAGGTCCAGTCTATGCCAGTACCGGCGACCTCCAGCGCGGTGATGCGCCCGATCTCTTCCGCCAGTTGGGGGTCGCGCGTGGCGCCCAGGCCGATGTTGTGGGGAAAGACGACGGCCCCACGCACGTTGTTGTGGCCGTGAACGGCGTCAATCCCGTAAATGAGCGGAATACCGAGGCGGGTGGAGAGGGCTTGTTTCTGGTAACGGTCGTACATATCGGCCCACGCTTCGGGCGTGTTCGGGGAGGGGGCGGACCCGCCACCGCTGAGGATGGAACCGATCCCGTAGCGGGCTATGGCCGTGACGTCGGCGTCAATCGCGCTTCGCTCCGCCTGGGTCATCTGGCCGATTTTCTCGTCCAGGGTCATCCGGGCCAGCAGGTCGGCGACGCGCTCTTCTATCGGCGCGTTCGGGTCCAGGTAGCGCGGGGATGCCGTGGGCGCGACGGTCGGCGTAGGGGTGGGAGCAGGGCTTTTGGGAGGCGCGCATGCCGCGTATGCAACGCCGGTTATGACAATGAAGAGGACGGGAATAAGCCGAAACATCTTCCGGTGCAAAGGTAACGGATTCATCGTGCCTCCTTTCTGGGGGTGCAGGGCGGTTTCGCCGCCCCGCACCCCGCTTCTTTGACCTTTACGCCGTCTCCAGATACCGCTCCAGTTCCCATGGGGTGACCTGGATGCGGTATTCCTCCCACTCCTTCCGCCGCGCCCGCAGCATCGTCTCCACGATGGCCGGCCCCAACGCCTCCTGGATCACCTCGTCCCGCTCCAGTTCGTCCAGCGCCTCGGCCAGCGTGCCCGGCAGGGTGCCGATGGAGCGCGCCCGCAAATCCGCCTCGTCAAAGTGGTAGACGTCCTCGTTGACCGGCGGCGGAGGCGTCAGCCCTTTCTCTATCCCGTCCAGGCCCGCCGCCAGCATTGCCGCGAACGCCAGGTAGGGGTTCGCGCTGGGGTCCGGACAGCGCAGTTCAATGCGCGCCGCCTTCTCCCGTCCGGCCCGCACCGCCGGTACGCGGATCAGCGCGGAGCGGTTCAAGTGCGCCCAGCAGACATAGACCGGGGCCTCGTAGCCGGGAGTGAGGCGCTTGTAACTGTTCACCGTCGGCGCGACGATGGCCGCCAGCGCCCGCGCGTGGACCATCTGCCCGGCAATAAACTGGTAGGCCAACCGGGAAAGATGATACGGGTCGTCGGGGTCGTAGAAGAGGTTCCGGCCCTCTTTGTCGGAAAGGCTCTGATGGGTGTGCATCCCGGAGCCGTTGATCCCGAAAATCGGTTTGGGCATAAAACTGGCGTAGATGCCGTGGCTGGCCGCGACGGCGCGCACGGTGTACTTAAAGGTGACGGCGTTATCGGCACTGGTGAGCGCGTCGGAATAGCGGAAGTCAATCTCATGCTGCCCGGTGGCGACCTCGTGGTGGCTCATCTCCACCTGGATACCCATCGCCAGCAGCATGAGAACAATCTCGCTGCGCACCTGTTGTGCCTCGTCCCGCGGGGAGAAGTCAAAATAGCCGCCCACATCGTGGGGAACCGGGCGGAGCGCGCTGTCGTTGTTGCGCTTGAACAGGAAGAACTCCAGTTCGGGCCCGACGTTGTAGATGTACCCCTTCTCCGCCGGGCTCCGGAGTATGCGCTTCAGGGTAGAACGGGGGTCGCTGGGGGACGGCCCTCCGTTCGGGTCGTAGACGTCGCAGAAGATGCGGGCCCGACGGCGCTCCGGTTCGCTCCAGGGCAACACGCAGTATGTGGACGGGTCCGGCACCAGCAGACGGTCGCTCTCGTAGATCCGGGCAAAGCCCTCTACGGAGGAACCGTCAAACCAGACCCCGTGTTCCAGCGCCTCCTCCAACTGATTCACCGGGATGGTGACGCTCTTGATGGTGCCCAGGATGTCGGTGAATTGAAGGCTGATGAAGCGGACACCCTCTTCATGGGCACGAGTAAGTACGTAGTCTTTCTCCATCGCTTTCCTCCTTATGTTGTGAAATTGGTTTCTACCAGGACATCCGCCTGCTCCCGCACGACCACTTTGCGGTATACGTCGGACGGATGGCGGAGCGCGTCGTCCACCGTCAGCAGTTCCCGGACGGAGATCCCGAAGAGGCGCTCGTTCTCCTGCAGGTACGGTTCTATGAGCGCCCAGTCGGCGTCGGTGAGAGGGGCGAACGTTCCGCCGTTGAGTTGGCCCTCATCCACCCGCCTGTGGGGATCGCGCAGGAAGATGGCCCCACCCGAAGCCAGGGAGAAGAGGTTGCCCCCCGGATAGGGGGTGGGGAGTTCCCGCAGGACGCCGTCCTCCCCATAAGCGACCCCGTTCAGGATGACAAATCCCCCATCCCGGTGTGGGTCTCCGGCCATGAAGGACTCCGCCAGGTAGTCCAGACAGGTCCCGTTGATGACCACGCGCGGCCGCCCGACGGCGTTGATGAGGGGGCGTCCGGCGGCCGAACCCAGGACGTATACCTGGCCCCCCTTGGCCCCGTACAGGAACGTCTGGCCCACGTCTCCGTAGATGACCAGTTTGCCGTCTTTGAGGATTTGCCCGACCTGGTCCTGCCCGTCGCTGTGGAGATGGACCTCGGCCCCATCCAGGCCGGAGCCCGCGTAGTCGCCGACGTCGCCGTAGAGGTGGATACAGGTGTCGCCGGTGCGCGGGCCCAGGCCGCAGGCGGCGAAGCGCCCGCCCCGCCAGCGGTACACCACCAGACGACGCCAGCCCATCCGATGGGCGCGCACCATCCAGCGCGCCGCGCTCTCCTCCCCTTCGGGTGGGAATCCCAGGGCATCCAGCACCAGCACCGCCTCCGGCCCTGGGGCCGGGCCGAGGGAATGGCGCGTCTCCCAGGTCAGGCGGCAGAGTATGGGCGATGAGCGAGCATTTCCGGTATCGGCGAACAATCGCTCCAGGTTCGCGTCCACCAGGGTCAGGAGCGAAGCGCGCTTTTTATCCCCGATGGGCGTCCGCCGGTCGCGGACAAGGGTCAGCACCTGGCGGGCGAATTCCCATTCCTCAACGCCCTCCCGGCCGAAGTCCACCAGCCACTCCAGGCCCCAGGCCAACGCGTCCCAGTCGCAGGATGCCAGTTGTCGCCGGAGGTAGTTCCAGACGGTCGGAGCGCCGCCGTTGTCGTGTGCCCGAAGCATGTGCCGCTCCCATTCGTCCCGGAACGCGGCGCCAACTTGCTCCGGACGCAGGCGGGGCGGAGAATGGCGACGGCCGGGCATCGGCGCCACGGGATGGCCGAATTTGTTCGTGCAGGAGAGGACCAGCCCCGGCGCGCCGTCCGGGCGCGGGGTGAGGGTGAAGCAGAACGCGCCCCCGTCGGTGTGGGAGCCGCCGCGCGCCACCCAGTACAGGTCGGCCAGGGGCCGGAAGCGCGCGTCCTCCGCCGCCAGCGACCGGAGACAGGCGTTGATGGCCTGCCGTTCGCTGGCAATCAGCCCGATCTGCACCCCGTCGTTCTCCAGCAGGGCAAATACCTGCGGCCGCAGCATGCTCGTGTCGGTGATGCCCAGAAGTTCCAACCGTTCTCCTCTGGAGCGCGCGATGATGAAGAACCAGGGGCCGTCGGGAGAGCCGTGCAGGTGGACGCGCTGGATGGCCGCGTAGAGCCCTTGCTTTTCGGGCGGCAACATCCGGAAATCGTGCTCGGTGGTCGGCGCCATCGCCTCCAGGATGATTTCCAGTGGGTAACCGTAGACCCGGTCCAGCAGGTCAAACAGTTGGACGCTGACCTCGGTATCGGTCAGGAAAAGTTGCCCGATGCCCCGTTGCCGGAGGTACTCGCACATGGCGTGGTAGTTGGCGAAGTCGCCGTTGTGTACCAGGGCCTCGTTCAGGCCGATGAACGGATGGGCCCCGCCCGGATGCCAGACGCGCCCCTTGGTGGGGTAGCGCTGATGGGCGATCCAGATGTGGGCCGTCTGGTCCTCCAGAAGGTAGTACCGGACGACCTGTTCGGCATAACCTACTATCTTTAACACCGAAAGGTTTCGTCCGTGGCTGAGGACGAAGGCCCGTTTTTCGCCCAGGCTGGCGTAGAAGCGGACGTTGAGGCGGTAGGAGTTCTGGTAGACGAACTCCTCTTCCACGGCCGACGGCGGGAGGTCCACCAGCCCCTTTTCGGTGGCGAACCGTGCCAGGACGTCGGGGCGGACGCGCCCGAAGTAACGCCAGACGTCGGGTGGGCGAATTTCCAGCCCCTCCACGGCGCGATGGTCATCCAGATGGGGCAGTTCATACGCCGCCGCGATGTCAAAGTACGGGATGATGAACTCGCGCTCCACCTCCTCCCGCGCCGTCGGGTCCAGAAAGGCGATCTGCAGGAGGAAGTGGGTCTGGAGGGTCTGGGTGTCCACGCCCGCCTGGGTGGGGTCCAGCCCGACCATGGCGATGCCGCCGCCTTTGCCGTTGCCCCGGTTGTGCATTTGCATGGAGGCGGTGAGGACGTGGCGGCCCGCGATGGGGATGTTCGCCGCCAGCCCCAGCACCCCGCAACCGCCCTCGGCGGCCTCGTCCGAGCGCCGCGCGGGCGGGGTCAGCGCCAGCAATTCCCGGCGAGAACGAATGATGGCCTGTATCTGTCTCTCTTCCATGTGGGTCCTCCGGTTTGATGCGTTTCGTCTGACCGGACGCGGTCAGGCCATATGCTTTGTCCCACCCGACGCAAAACCGTCGGCTGTAGGGGGTGGTTTCACCCCCTACACTGAGGGCTGTTTGTAGTGCGTCACGGAGCGCAGCGGAGTGGCGCTTCAGCCTGAGCAGTTCAGCCCGACGCTGAACCGTCGGTGGTTTTTCCCATCACCACGAAGAGCACAAAGGACGGCACAAAGGGCACAAAGAATTATTTCTCTCTGCGCTCCTCTGCGCTCTCTGGGTCTCTGTGGTTTTTTGAACACCGCGGAGGGCACAAAGGACCACCCCGGCTGAATGGTTACGGGGAATTTTTCTCCCTAAATAAATTGACAATGGCAAATTTTAAGTTATAAAACAAAAATTGACAGCTGTGCCCTTTGAAAAGGCCGCTGGCAGGACAAAAGCCAATGGGCTATCGCCTTGGCGGCGCAAAATGGGCGGTTTTCAGCCCCCCTCACCCCCCTTACCCCCCTCTCCCCCTTGCCCTGACGGGCGGGGGAGAGGGGGGACAGAGAGGGGTTTTGCGGGGCGGCGGCTTCGCCGCCGCCCCGCAAAACCCCATCTTTTCTCCCCCCTCCCCGTGGGG
>Ga0209721_1000917_pt1 | contig 24034 bp, 24 predicted proteins | sample TshhotsprinmetaG_FD_184139 | JGI IMG/M metagenome (GOLD analysis project Ga0209721, IMG submission 184139) | Hot spring microbial communities from South Africa to study Microbial Dark Matter (Phase II) - Tshipise hot spring metaG (SPAdes)... | ecosystem: Environmental > Aquatic > Thermal springs...
TACCTTCGTAATCGCACTCGTCAACGTCGTCTTCCCATGATCCACATGCCCAATCGTCCCCACATTCACATGCGGCTTCGTCCTCTCAAACTTCGGCTTCGACATGGCTCTTACCCTCCTTGTCTCTTAAAAAGATTGTCTAATGGGTTATCCCCTTGATGGAGCCCACGACCAGGATTGAACTGGTGACCTCATCCTTACCAAGGATGCGCTCTACCAACTGAGCTACGTGGGCAAACCCAAAGAAAAACCTGTCAAGAACGGAAGACAGGTTGCCCGATATATTGATAAAATTAAGAAGTTGGATTTGATCCTTTGGAGCGGGAAACGGGGATCGAACCCGCGACCCTCAGCTTGGAAGGCTGATGCTCTACCAACTGAGCTACTCCCGCTTTGTGATGCAATTGGATCCTTCTCACTTATCAATGACCAACGAATGAATTCAGGATAACTCTCACACAATTCAAAAAATGAGGTCTTTAAACCTAACCCTTCAATATTGGAATAGGTTCTCATCCTCCTGATGATCAACTTCCTTGTTGTCTAAAACTGGTGGAGAGGGGAGGATTCGAACCTCCGAAGGCATCGCCAACAGATTTACAGTCTGTCCCCTTTGGCCGCTCGGGAACCTCTCCAAATCAAAACTGTCATTTTTGGGGATTAAATAAATTCCTCCTGGCAAAGAAAAAGACTGGAAAATCAATGAGTTACATAAGTGGAACAGAGATCAATGTGAATTTTAACTTATTATATTTAACAAACTATTTTTTTCTTGTCAAGAGATTTTTTTTCAAAAAACGCTAATTTTCCATATCTTACGCAATCCATTCTTTTCCTCTCTCGACAATGAAGTTGGCAAAATTTTTAACCACAGGATTATTTGCCTCTTTCTTTAAAAAGAGAAGTGCCACTTCAAGATAAAGCCTCTCTTTAAGTGGAATCATCCGAATCAATCCCCTCCTTGCCTCTTCCTCTGCAATCCTCTTCACCGAAACTGAAATCCCCCTCCCTTCTGAAACCCACTGTTTGATAAACTCCGAACTCCCTGCTTCAATAATCAAGGAGGGGCGAATCTCCATCTCATGAAAGGCTTGAAGGACTATCTTCCTCGTTGTCGAACCTTTTGCCCGAATGATGAAAGGGAAATCTTTAATCGCTTTAAGAGAGACCTGCTGTTTTTGGGAGAGCGGATGCATTGGAGAGACGAGCAGAACGAGTTCTTCTTTAAGAAAGGGAATCGATTGAAATCTGGAAGGCGTACTGGTCATGGCGATGAGGGCAATATCATTACGATGCGCTGTCAGGCTCTTTTCGATCTCCTCAGAATTTCCGACATCGAGGGCAATTTTGATATGGGGGTAGTGATTCTGAAAACCAGAAAGAAGTCTGGGCATCAGGCATCTGGAATAGGATTCTGTCGTCCCGATTCTTAAAAGGCCACCGCGACCCTCCTGAAGCTTACCCAGAAAGTTTTCGATCTCCACAAGGTGGTGAGAAATCTTTTGCGTATATTTAAAAAGGATTTCGCCTGCATCGGTCAGTTTAAATTCGCCCCTGCCCCGCTGGATGAGTTCCCACCCGACCCTATTTTCTAACCCTTTAATATGCTTGGTCACGGCGGGCTGGGAGACAAAGAGTGCCTCTGCGGCTTTCGAGAAACTCTTCTCCCTCACTACCTCATGGAAGACAAGCAACGAATGGATGGAATCGTATAGAGGGGATCGTTTCTTTATCTCCATAACTTTAAGTTATTAAAACATAAAAACAAATGAATTGACAAGGGAGAAAATTAAATAGATAATACCAACAAAATGATTGAGCCAAAAGGAGGAAATTATGGACCTGAGGGATTTTATAAAAGAGTGTGAGAAGGTTGGGGAATTGAAGCGAATTAAGGCAGAGGTCGATTGGGACCTCGAAATCTCCCATATCGCAAAGTTTGTTGAGGAGAAAAGCGGTCCAGCCCTGCTCTTTGAAAATGTGAAGGGATACAAGAGTCCTGTTCTGACCGGTGCCTTCGGCACAACGAAAAGGCTGGCCATCATCCTTGGAAAGGATCCGAATCTATCCATGGTTCAGCTTACTAAGGAATGGGTGAATATCGCCGTCAAGGAGGTCATTCGGGCCAAGGAAGAGAAAGACGGTCCCATCTTCGAAAATATCCTCGAAGGGGATAAGGTCGATACATTCGCATTTCCATCTCCCAGATTCTATGAACTGGACGGAGGCCGATATTTTGGCACCGCTGTATTCATGGTCTTGCAGGACCCGGAGACAGGTGACATCAATCTTGGAACCTATCGGATGGGCATCCTTGATGATAAAACCGTTGGGGTTCAGATCCTCAAGGGGAAAAAGGGCGATCGGATCATGAAGAAGTATGCCAAAGCCGGTAAGAAGATGCCTGCCTGTGCAATCATCGGTGGAGATCCTCTCCATATCTTTGCTAGCGCAGCTACCGTCAAAGCCAAGAGCGGATATGATGTGGTCAGCTCACTCCGTGGGAAACCCGTTGAAATCGTCCGGGGACAACTAACTGGACTTCCATTTCCGGCGGCTGCCGAGATCGTTTTGGAGGGAGAGATCGATCCTCAACATCTGAGAAACGAAGGCCCATTCGGTGAATATACGGGATACTATACCGAGGAATTGATCAAACCGATTCCAAAACCTGCCCTTGATGTGAAACGGATCTACCACAGAAATAATCCGATCCTATGGGAGACGAGTGTCGGCAGACCGGTTGGTGATCAACACATCCTTTACGCCTTCACGCGTAATGCAAGCCTATGGACCGACCTTGTGAAGATGGAGATTCCAGGCATCCAATCCGTTTATACCCTGCCCGAAGCTTCGGGACGGTTCATTGTGGTCGTCTCTGTCGAACAGATGTATCCAGGTCACGCCGATCAGGTTGGAGCAGCAGTGATTGCAAGTAACACAGGAATGTATGGGGTGAAAATGGTGATCATCGTTGATGACGACATTGATGCGGACGATCTACCAAGGGTGTGGTGGGCGCTTGGCACCCGTTACAATCCTGCCCGTGGAACCCAGATGATCAACAGGGGGCGATCAACTCCACTCGATCCATCGCTTGGACCCGATGACAACAAGTTCATCACCTCTCGTATCATTCTGGATGCAACCATACCTTTTGAATGGAAAGTCAAGCCTACGGAGATCAAACTCTCTGAGAGTATGTTGGCCAAGGTGAAATCCAGGTGGAAGGAATATGGGTTTGAAGATTAATTGTTCGAAAGGAGGATCAAGGTATGTGGCATTATAAAGATTTCATATTTGGGGAACTCCCCTGCATCGTCACTTTTGTGAGCGTAGAGGTCAACGGGCAACAGAATATCATGACTGCTTCAGGGATGTTCGTTTCCGATGCACCTCCATTGATCGCCATCAGTATTTCAAAGGAAAGCACCACCCATCGCTTAATCCCTAAGGCAAAAGAATTTGTGGTCAATCTTGCCTCTACCGATCAGGTGGACCTTGCCGAGAAATTAGGAGCCATCCATGGCGAAACCATCGATAAGTTAAAAAAATTTAAAATCCCCACAGAACCAGCCTCGGTGATTCGCTCCACCATGATTACAAACTGTTTTGCCAATCTCGAATGCAAATTGATCCATTCGATCAAAGAGGGAAATTATATTCTCTACATTGGAAAAGTCGTCGCCCATAAAATTAGACCTAAACTGAAACCCCTGATCTGGTTTGAAAATCACTATTTCCGGTTGGGGAAAAAATTGGCCTAAACACTCTGATAATACCTCGAATCATGATGTCTGATAAAAAGGAGTGATTGAAATGAACTTCGAAAAAAATATAGAGAAAGCTCAGGAAAAAGCAAGAAAGGTGAAACTGTTTGCCCATGATGTGCATGGAGTGCTCACACCGAATACCTTCTTCTGTGATAGTGAAGGAAGACGAAGATACTCCTTCTGGCATATGGATGGTTTTGGTGACTTATCCCTAACGGCCAATGGGATACAGATCGCCTTTCTCGATTCAACGTCGATCGATGAGGAAGGCCTGTTTCGAGCTCGGGAACTGAAATTAGATAAATTCTACTATAGAGTCAACAATAAGTCTGCAAAGCTTGAGGAGCTCAAAAAGGAGTTGGGGATTGGTGATGAGAATGTCGGCTACATCGGCTGTGAGATAACCGACCTCACTCCTATGAAGCGCGTTGGTTTTGCTGTGGCAACAGCGGATGCGATCGATGAGGTCAAAGAGCTTGCAGACTATATCACCACTGCACCAGGAGGAAGAGGTCCCATCCGAGAAACTTGCGAATTTATCCTTCGAGCTATGGGAAAGTGGGAAGAATGGGTCGAGAAGGTAACCAGGATGGGCTACAAATGAAAATCGTAAACTCGAAGCACGAAGTTCGGGCGAAGCTTCCCCAAGGGATCAACTCGAAATAAACTCGGATGACCGAATTTAAATTAATGATTTAAAAAGTTTGAAGATTTTGAACATTTGAATTTTGGAATTGTTTCGGATTTCGATATTCGGATTTCGAATTTGATTATACGGGAGGGTTAATGGAATGCTAAATAAGGAAGCAGCTATCGAAAAAGCAAAAAAAGTTAAATTTGTTATTCTCGACATCCACGGCATCTTAACCGATAACACCCTCTATTACGATGAAGAAGGGAGGAAATCTGAGTCCTTCTCTCTTCATGACCGATTCGGGTGTATGGCCCTCATGGAAGGAGGTATTGGCGTCTCCTTCTTGACGAGTAAAATTACGAGGACCGATGAACAGGTGGCAAAGATTTACGGAGTCCCCTTGGAGCGACTCTGGGGGACTTCAGCCAAGATCGGAAAATTGGATGAGTTTGAGAAAGAGTCAGGCCTGAAGGATGAGGATCTCTGTTATGTGGGAGACGAGATGATCGATCTAGGGGTCATGAAACGGGTTGGGTTTTCAGTCGCTCCCATGGATGGGTCGGTTGAGGCAAAAGCCGTGGCCGATTACGTCACCCAGGCCGGTGGAGGAAAGGGGGTGGTGAGAGAAGTTGCCGAATTCATTCTGAGGGCACAGGGTAAGTGGGTCTCAATAATTCAGAAGATGACAGAAAATAGATGAGGACAATCATAAAAGGAGGAAAATCGAAATGCCCTATCTATTCTATAAAGATAACCGCGAATTCATCAATGCACTTCAATCTAATAATGACCTTGTGATTATTGAACAGGAGGTGGATTGGGACCTCGAGATGGGCGCTATTGTGAGAAGGGTCTGTGAAAGAAAATCGGCCTCCCCTTATTTTAAAAAGATCAGGGACTATCCTGGGTTTGAAGCTTTCGGAGCCCCCTTGGCTACCTACAAAAGGCTCGCCATCGCTATGGGGATGAATCCAGATGCCTCTATCCCTGAGATCTCCGACGAATATGTGAAAAGGACAACCGGCGAACCCATAAAGCCTATCGTTGTGGAGAAGAAGAAGGCTCCTTGCAAAGAGAATATCTGGCTGGGCAAAGAGGCAGACCTCTTTAAACTCCCGGGCCCTATGGTCCACGACGGTGATGGAGGTAGGTATCTGGCAACGTGGCATTTTGTTGTATCGAAAGATCCAGATACAGGTTTTGTCAATTGGGGAATGTATCGTCAAATGGTATTCGACGAAAAGACCATGGTTGGACCGGTGCTTCCCTTTTCGGATATGGGAAAGATGTTCTATGGAAAATACGTCCCGAAAAATAAACCCATGCCTTTTGCTACAGTCATCGGATGTGATCCCCTTTCTGGGGTGGCGGCCTGTGCTCCTGCCCCCATTCCCGAGGATGAATTTACTGGTATGCTGATGGGTGCTCCTGTGGAGCTGGTCAAATGCGAAACAAACGATCTCTATGTCCCCGCCCATGCTGAAATCATCATCGAAGGGGAGGTGCTTCCTGATATCCGTATTGAAGAAGCGCCTTTTGGCGAATATACGGGATACCGGACCTCACCCCGGGAACCAAGAACCGTCTACCGGATTAAAGCCATCACCTTCAGGAATAACCCCATTGTCACAGTCTCCAATATGGGAGTTCCCACCGATGAAGGACAGCTTCTCCGATCCTTCTCTCTGGGATTGGAGATGCGAAAACTTCTCGATAGCCAAGGCATTCCCATCACGGGCGTCTTCATGTGGCCTGAGTCAACCCATCACCTCGTTGTCGTAGGGGTTAGACCTGCCTACAGCGGCATTGCGAGCCAGATCGCCAATCTCGTCTTTGGAAGTAAATTGAGCCCATGGTTCACCATGGTCGTCGTGGTGGACCATGAAACCGATATCTATAATAAGGATGAAGTGATCCATGCGCTCTGCACCAAATGCCACCCAATACGGGGAATTAGAAAATATGAACAGGCGCCGGGAACACCTCTCTACCCCTTTGCAGATCCTGAGGACCGAAAATGGAGTCGTGGCTCTCAAGTGCTTTTTGATTGTCTCTTCCCCCTTGATTGGCCCAAAGCAATGGTTCCCATCAAAGTTTCATTCAACAATGTCTATCCTAAAGAGATACAAGAAAAAGTTCTTAAAAATTGGAAATCTTATGGTTTCCAAGATTGAGGAGGAAACATATGGCCAAAAAAGAGTATGATACTTTTATTCTGACTGAACTGTCACAGGTCCCAGAAGATCAAGAAATAGAGTTGATCGTCCGCGACCTTACCCCTGAAGATCGCAGATACAAATACCGAAGTTTCTATGCCACCGCCATGATTTCCAAATCTGAATCAAAGTATCCCGATCGCCTTTGGATCAGGTTGGGGAGAGGTCAGCTTCAGGAAAAGCCCTGGTCGGTCAAGATCATCGAAGCGCTAAACAAGATACCAAAGGAGTAAAGGATGGCGGAGGAAGTATTCAGCTTGAGGGGCTTCATCGAGGACTTGAAAGGGCGAGGTGAACTGGTAACCATTTCTGATCCTCTGGATCCGAAATATGAGATCTCTGCCATTCTCTCTGAACTCGCTAAAAAGGAAGCCCCTGCCTTTCTTTTTACCCAAGTGAAAGGCCACCGCCTGCCCGTGGTTGGCAACCTTCTCGGCACAAGAAGACGGCTCAGTCTTGCACTTGGCATTGATCCTGACCAACTCTTCGAAGAATTCCCAAAACGGATGGAGAATCAACGGCCTCCTGTGTTAGTGAAAGATGATTCGGAGAAAGAGGTCATCAAACGAGGCAAGGGGCTGGACATCCTGAAACTTCTACCCATATTGACCCATTATGCGAAAGATTCCGGACCTTACCTGACCTCTGGCTTCTCTTCAGCCAGAGATCCAGATACCGGCGTGATCGGAAGAGGCCTTCACAGGATGGGGTTGAGAGGAAAAGACCGGTTCGGCATCTCCCTGCTCAACCCTCCACTTTCCGAAATTTACGGAAAATATAAGAAGATGAAAAAAAGGATGGAGATTGCCACTGTGATCGGACTCGATCCTCTCATCTTCATTGCCGCTGTCCTGAAAGCACCCGCTGGGCTGGATAAACTTTCCATCGCCGGAGGCATCCGGGGAAAAGCGATTCCATTGGTAAAAGCTGAACATGTAGATCTCGAAATCCCTGCTTTTGGAGAGATTCTGATCGAAGGATTTATCGACCCAAAAGGCAAAGAGGAGGATGGCATCCTTGGAGAATCGAGCGGCTACTATATGGGTTTCTCAAAAAGCCCTACTATCCAAGTTATGGCTATCACCTTACGAAAAGACGCCCTCTACCATGCCATCATTCCCTGGAGCCTTGAGGTAGACAATATACTCTACCTCATTCACGGTCTTGACTTCATTCCAAAGATGAAAAAGGAGATCCCCTCTATCAAAGAGATTCGCTTCATCCCCGGAACCTTTGGGGCACATGCTGTCCTAAGCTTGGACACAGAGAATCAAGGTGAAATTCGGAGGGCTTTATCACTTGCCCTTACCTTTACCAATATTAAAAAAGCGATCGCCGTCAACACGGATATCAACTTGCATGACGATCAGGAATTGGAATGGGCTCTGGCCACTCGTTTTCAAGCTGATAAGGACCTTATCCTCATGACTAACCTGAGGGGACAACCCATTGATCCCTCTTCAGGTGATGGATTCTTAACGGCAAAGATGGGATTGGATGCAACTAAACCCAGAGTGGAGGGGTTTGAAAAGGTTGGAGTCCCTGAAGAAGTGAAAAAACGATTAGCCATTCTCCTTAAAAAACTCGTCAAAGGGGAATGAGATGAAGAGATTGATTGTTGGGATTTCTGGCGCAACTGGAGCCATCTATGGTATCCGGCTCCTTGAGATCCTCTCCAAATCGAATGTGGAAACCCATCTGGTGATCACAGAGGCCGCTGAAAAGACCATCCACTTGGAGACGGATTGGAAAGTGGATGAAGTGAAGTCATTAGCCACTGTGGTCTACGATATTAAAGATGTAGGAGCCGACATAGCCAGTGGCTCTTTTCGCACCGATGGCATGGTGGTCATCCCCTGTTCCATCAAGAGCCTATCAGCAATCGCTAACTCGTTCAATCTAAATCTCCTGATTCGGGCGGCCGATGTGACGATGAAAGAGAAACGGAAATTGGTTCTTGCTGTGCGGGAAACGCCCCTTCACAAAGGCCATCTCAATCTCATGATGAACCTTGCCGACTCAGGAGCAATCATTCTTCCTCCTATCCCGGCTTTCTACTTCCATCCCAAAACCATGGACGATCTGATCAATCATACGATCGGCAAAGTCCTTGATCTCTTCCACATCGAGCACGACCTCTTTGCCCGATGGGGAAGTAAAAGGGTGAAGAACCATCTTCGGAAGAAAGGATTAAACCATTAAGATCCGCGGGAAAATTGTCGAAGGGCTCAGGGAAGCAAGCCGTTTCACCCAAATCCCCTGGGTCAGAAAACAGTTCATCTCAAAGCTCTCCATCGATCCCTACCCAGGAACACTCAATCTGGAAATGGTTGATCCCGAATCGATCCAGACCTTCAACGATCTAAAAGCAACCGCAGGGATTGAGATCACTCCAGAAGATCCCTCCTTCTGCAGCGCAGCATGCTACCCAGTCCTCATCAACGGTCGCCTCAAAGGAGCCATTGTCTTACCTCTCGTAAAAAACTATCCCGAAAACAAGTTAGAGTTGATTTCATCGAGCCGAATTAAAGAAGCACTTCGTGCAGAGGATGGCGATATTTTGGAAGTTGAGATTTTATCCCTACCGATTGCGTAGAGCGGTAGATAACAACCTTTCTATTCTGGTTTCTCGATGTGAGTCCGTCTTTCTCCCTTCAGGCCGCTCCATCACTTCTCATCCTACCTTCAGTCCCGAGGCTAACTCTTTTAGTGAGTCGTGACTGAGAATCCTTATCCTTTTCCCTTTCACCTCGATGATCTTTTTGGCTCTCATCTTCCCAAGGGTTCTGGAAAGGGTTTCACTGATCGTTCCCAATTTAAAAGCCAATTGGGTCTTGCTCAGATCGAGCTCAATCTGATTGGGGTTCTTCCCCTCTTTTGACAACTTGGTTGAGAGATCGAGAAGATATTTGGCAACCCTGGAGGAGACCTCTTTGAGAGAAAGCTCTTCAATCAAAGAGGCAAAGCGCCTCAGATAGTGAGAAAGGGAGACGATCATATTGATACTGAGCTGAGGGTTCTTCTCGATCCATTGGATAAATTCCTTTTTAGGTATAAAGAGAAGCTGGCTGTCGATCAATGCTTCGGCAAAGGCCGGATAAGTCCCTTCGAGAAAGAGAGCGGCCTCAGCAAAGGAATCTGGTCCGGAGACCACATGAAGGATCTGTTCTTTACCATCGGATGATATCTTATAGAGCTTCACTTTCCCCGAAAGGATCACATAGAACCCCTTTGCCTCTTCCCCATCGGAGAAAAGAACCTCCTTCTTTCCGAGCCTCTTAGGTGCACCAATCTGCCTTATCCTTTTGAGGTCTTCCTCTTTTAATCCTGCAAAAATCGGACATCTTTTCAAAAGTTCTGTTTCCATCTTATTAAAATCTAGAGGTTTTTGGCTCTTCTTGCAAGTCAAAAAGAAATTTTTTAAAGATGAGATATTAGATTTCTATATGATTACAATAAGTTAGATGTTTTCTCCTAAAATCCGCTTAACCTTCCCCACTCTCTCCCCTCCTGTTCAGAATATTGAATTGATAAAGGAATTATGTTAGTCTGAAATCGAAAGAATCTCAGGAGGATAGATTGAATTCTCTCTACAAAAACCTTCTCTTCTGGTCAATTATCATCATCATCATGATCCTCCTCTTTAATCTCTTCAGCAAACCCCGCCAGACCATAGCGGATAAAAATTATTCCGATTTCATTACTGCTGTTGAAAACAACCGAGTTCTTGAGGTTGAGACGAAAGGAAGAAGTATTGTCTGGAAAGATACAGAAGGGAGGAGATTCAAAACCTATGCTCCGGAAGATCCCGAGATGATAAAAATCATCAGGGAGAAGAAGATTGCCATCAGCGCCAAGAAGGAAGAGGAAACGCCTCTCTGGCAGAACATCCTCATCTCCTGGTTTCCAATGATCATTCTCATCGGAGTCTGGATCTTCTTCATGAGGCAGGTCCAGATCGGCGGCGGAAAAGCCCTCTCTTTCGGGAAGAGCAAAGCAAAGATCTTAACGAAAGAGCAACATAAGGTGACCTTTGACAACGTGGCTGGGATTGACGAGGCCAAAGATGAATTGGAGGAAATCATAGACTTTTTAAGAGATCCAAAGAAATTCACCAAATTAGGTGGAAGAATCCCTAAGGGTGTGCTTCTTATTGGCGCTCCGGGTACAGGAAAGACCCTACTGGCAAGAGCGATTGCTGGCGAAGCCGATGTCCCCTTCTTCAGCATCAGTGGTTCAGACTTTGTTGAGATGTTTGTGGGCGTGGGCGCCTCTCGTGTTCGGGATCTCTTCCTCCAAGGAAAAAGAAATGCCCCTTGTATCATCTTCATCGATGAGATCGATGCTGTCGGAAGACACCGAGGAGCAGGCCTGGGTGGAGGTCATGACGAGCGGGAGCAGACCCTGAACCAGTTGCTGGTGGAGATGGACGGCTTCGAATCGAACGAAGGTGTCATCCTGATCGCAGCCACCAACCGACCCGACGTTCTCGACCCTGCCCTTCTCAGGCCAGGCCGATTTGACCGTCAGGTCGTTGTCCCGGTTCCTGATGTGAAGGGAAGAGAAGAGATCTTAAAGGTTCACACCAAACGGGCTCCTTTAGCCGATGATGTCGATATCTCTGTCTTGGCAAGAGGGACACCTGGATTTACAGGTGCGGACCTCGAGAACCTGGTCAATGAGGCTGCCCTTCTTGCAGCCCGCTTGGGAAAAGAACGGGTTGACATGTCCGACCTCGAACAGGCCAAAGACAAAGTCCTAATGGGTGTGGAACGAAAATCGATGATCATCCCTTTCGAAGAGCGGAGAATTACCGCTTATCATGAAGCAGGCCATACCTTGGTGGCACGAATGATTCCCGGAACAGATCCCATCCACAAAGTAACCATCATCCCCAGGGGCCGGGCACTTGGAATTACCCAACAGCTCCCTATCGATGAAAAACATACCTATCCTAAGGATTACCTACTCAATAACATCGCTGTGATGATGGGCGGCAGGGTGGCCGAGGAGCTGGTCCTGAACCGGCAGACCACTGGAGCCGGAAATGACATCGAGCGTTCGACCGAACTGGCCAGAAAGATGGTCTGTGAATGGGGAATGAGCGACAATCTCGGTCCCATGGCATTCGGACAGAGAGAAGAACAGATCTTCCTTGGAAGAGAGATCACCCAGCACCGAGATTATAGCGAAGAGACGGCCAGACTGATCGATGCTGAAGTCCGGGCAATCATCAATCAGAGTTATGGGAAGGCAAAGGAGATCATCCAGACCAACCTGGACACGCTCCATCGCTTGGCCAACGCCCTTCTTGAGAAAGAGGTGCTCGACGGAAATCAGATTGATCAGATCATCAAGGGTGAATCGGTCTGACCTGGAAACGATCAGGGATCACCAAACCCAAGAATAAAAATCGGGTTTAAGAGAAGGACTAAAGTTAGGAAGCTGGTTTGTTGAAAGGTCAATGGGTTAGGGCTAAACACTGATGACTTCACCCATTCACGAAACTGGCCTCTTTGCCCTTGCCTTAAGACCTAAAACTCTATTTTCTAAACAGAGACATGAATCTGATTCGAAACCTTCATATCACCGAGATGAAAGAGGCGATCCATCAGATCGAAGCCATAGGGGTAGATCCAGATGGCATCGAATTGATGAGAGGCAAAGCCCTCCATCTTAACCTCAAAGTGGAAGGAATGGATATCAGGACGGCAAATATTCTTAAACAGGAGATGCTCTCTCTGGGGGGAGATGTCGCTCTCGATAGCAGAGGGCTCGATTGCACTGTCCCATCGACCGATGGGCTTCTTATGGGAACCCAGAAACAGTTTGAAAAACTGATCCAGAAGCTCGATTCCTATCCTCACCTTCAACATATCGGACAGGCTTTAAGAGAGACCCTACAGAATATTTTTAAGAACCGTTTCACCTTGCGCTGTCGCCAACGGACATTGACGCTGGGCGAAAGAACGCTATTGATGGGAGTTCTCAATATCACTCCGGATTCCTTTTCGGACGGCGGGCTCTACTTCGAAAGGGATAAAGCGATTGCCCATGGCTTAAAGATGGCAGAAGAGGGAGCAGATATCATCGATGTGGGAGGCGAATCGACAAGGCCCGGCTCCAAACCGCTCGCATTGGAGGAAGAGCTCCGACGGGTCCTCCCTGTGATTGAAGGCCTTTCGAAAGAGGTGAAGATTCCCATCTCCATCGACACCTATAAATCGGAAGTGGCCCGTAGGGCGATCGAATCGGGCGCTGAGATCATCAATGACATCAGCGGATTGCATTTCGACCCGGGATTGGCTCAGGTGGCAGCCGAAGCCGATACCCCTCTTGTTCTGATGCATATTCGTGGAACACCCGAAACCATGCAGAAGGATGTGCATTACGATTCCCTTTTTTCTGAAATCATTGTCTATATTAAAGAATCGATTCGGCGGGCTGAGGCCGCAGGAGTAGATCCTGAACAGATCGTCATCGATCCTGGAATCGGGTTTGGCAAAAACCTTGAGGATAATCTCCTTCTGATCAAACATCTCTCAGAATTCCGAATCCTCGGCAAACCCATTCTCCTCGGTACCTCGCGAAAAAGTTTTATTGGAAAGATTCTCAACACCCTTCCGGACCAGCGGCTCGAAGGTACCCTTGCCAGCATTGTGATTGGTATATTGAACGGTGCCCATATGATTCGAGCACACGACGTACTCCAAACTAAGAGGGCCATCGCTATAGCCGATGCGATCCGTATGACGGAGGGGTAAACCATTTGGAGTCGGGAGTTTGAAGCAGGAAACGACACGGAAGCTCTTTGGAACAGATGGAATCCGGGGGGTTGCCAATGTTGACCCCATGACCGGAGAAATGGCGATGCAACTTGGCAGAGCCATTGCCCATATCTTCAAAGATGTGAAAGGCCCCCACCGCATTGTGGTCGGTAAGGATACCCGTCTATCCGGATATATGCTGGAGACCGCTCTTGCCTCTGGAATCTGCTCCATGGGAGCGGATGTCTGGCTTGTCGGCCCTCTTCCCACCCCAGGCATTGCTTTTATCACGACCAGTATGCGGGCCAATGCCGGTGTGGTCATCTCCGCCTCACACAACCCCTATTATGACAATGGGATTAAGATCTTCTCCCGAGATGGATTCAAACTCCCCGACGAGATGGAACACCGGATCGAGGAATTGATTCTCTCAAACCATCTCGACTCCCTTCGACCCACCGCCAATGCCATTGGAAAGGCACACCGCATCGATGATGCCATCGGTAGGTATGTCGTCTTCTTAAAAAATACCTTCCCGAATGACCTCAACCTCGATGGCTTCCGGATCGCCCTCGATTGCGCCAATGGAGCGGCCTACCGGGTTGCCCCTACTGTTTTTGAAGAATTGGGTGCAGAGGTGATAACCGCTGGAATTGAACCGGATGGAGAAAATATCAATGCCAACTGCGGCTCGCTCCATCCAGAAGTCGTGACCCGGCTCACTCTCGAAAATGAAGCCGACATCGGTATGGCCCTCGACGGAGATGCCGATCGTATCATCTTTGTGGACAGACATGGAAACCAGGTAGATGGAGATCATATTCTGGCCATCTGTGGCCTCCATATGCTTTCACAAAATCGCCTGAAAAAAGGTACGGTCGTTACAACTGTGATGAGCAATATGGGCTTGGACCGAGCCATCCAAAACGCTGGAGGCAGGGTAGTCCGAACACAGGTGGGTGATCGCTATGTCGTTGAAGAGATGGTTCGTGGAAATTATTCCCTGGGGGGAGAACAGTCCGGACATACCGTTTTTCTCGATTACAATACCACCTGTGACGGTATCCTCACCGCCCTTCAGGTCTTGGCCATCATGAAGAGGAAGGACCGACCTCTGGATGAACTGGCAAAGGTGATGGAACCCCTTCCGCAGGTTCTTTACAATGTGAAAGTGAATGAGAAGAAAGACCTCACCCAAATTCCCGAGATCGCAGAGAAGATCAATGGGATTGAAAAATCTCTTAAAAATACCGGTCGGCTTCTGATCCGTTATTCAGGAACAGAGCCTCTGCTGAGGATTATGGTTGAAGGAGAGGAAGAGAAGAGGCTCCATGAGATGGCTCAGGAGTTGACGGAGTTGGTTAAAAAACACCTTGGAGAATCGGAAGGTGTGAAGTAGAGAAAGGAGATCCCTTCGGAACAGGAGCTTTTATGACCAGATTAGGAGTCAATATCGACCACGTAGCAACCGTGAGACAGGCAAGAGGAGTGGCTTACCCGGATCCAGTGACCGCTGCTTCCATGGTGGAGTTGGCCGGAGCGGATGGCATTGTCTGCCACCTGAGAGAGGATCGGCGCCATATCCAGGACCGCGACCTCCGCCTCCTGAGGGAGATCGTTCAAACGCAACTGAACCTGGAGATGGCGGCCACAGAAGAGATGATCCGCATCGCCCTGATGACCAAACCCGACATCGTTACCCTCGTTCCCGAGAAAAGGGAAGAACTGACCACGGAGGGAGGGCTGGATGTCGTAAGAAATTTTCGTCTTCTCAAAAAGGCAATCCAGCAGCTGAAAAAGGGAAAGATCCCGGTTAGCCTCTTCGTGGATCCAGACAAGAACCAGATTAAGGCATCTGAAGAAGTGGAGGCTGAGGCGATCGAGATCCATACCGGTCACTACTGTGAGGCAAAGACAAAAGCCCAGGCCGATGAAGAACTGAAAAGGATCCTCGATGCGGTTGCAGAGGCCTCCCACCGGAACCTTCGAATTGCCGCAGGCCACGGCCTCAACTATGTCAATGTGAAGCGGATTGCGGAGATCAAAGAGATCGAGGAACTGAATATCGGCCATAGCATCATCGCTCGCGCCGTCCTCGTGGGACTGGACCGTGCCGTTCGGGAGATGATCGCACTCATTCGATAATGAGTTGGGGAGTAATGGGTTCGTAGTTCGGAGAAATTAGGTTTGATCAAAGAATGATTAACTCCGAACATTTGTTATGATCATCGGCAGCGGAATCGATATTGTTAATATTGACCGGATTGAAAGACTGCTGGACCGCTGGGGAGATCACTTTCTCAGCCGTGTTTATACCGAGGCAGAAATCTGCCGGTGTCAGCAAAGGTCCCGTCCATCAGAATGTTTTGCCATCCGGTTCGCCGCCAAGGAAGCCTTTCTTAAGGCGATCGGTTCAGGACTTCGACATGGAATCCAATGGACAGATATCGAAGTGGAAAACGATCCCATGGGGAAACCTCTCCTCCTCTTCCATCGAAAGGCAAAGGAGATTCTCCAAACCCGACGGATCGAGAGGACTCATCTCACCCTTTCCCACGACCGACCATTCGCCGTGGCCCACGTCCTAATAGAGGGGAAAGACAATGAAAGTAGCGACCGCTGAGCAGATGCAGGAACTGGACCGTAAGACGATCGAAAACTACCGTATCCCAGGCATTCTTCTTATGGAGAACGCAGGCAGGGGAGCCACCGAAGCCATCCTCACTTTTTTCTCAGACCTCCAGAAGAAGAAAGTGGCGATCATTGCCGGAAAAGGAAATAATGGAGGCGATGGTTTCGTCGTTGCCAGGCACCTGATGAATCATGGGATATCCGTCAAGGTCTTTCTTCTGACCGACCCCAAATCTCTCCGGGGAGATGCCGAGACAAACCACTACATCTTTCACCGGATGAAAGGAGAGATCATTCCTGTTCCTTCCTCGAAGGAATATCAGAAGGTGAAGAGGGAGATCGAGAAGGCAGACCTTCTGATCGATGCGATCTTTGGAACAGGCCTCGATGCAGAGGTAAGGGGTTACTACAGGGAGGTCATTGATCATCTCAACACACTTCGCAAACCCATCGTGGCCATTGACATCCCCTCTGGTCTGAATGCCAATACCGGAAAACCCCTTGGCACCGCTATTCGTGCCATGCTCACCATCACCTTTGGTCTGCCCAAAGTGGGGCTTCTCATCTCGCCGGGGACGGATTATGTCGGAACCCTGAAGGTCGTCGATATCGGCATTCCTAAAAATCTGGTGGAAGAGGAGAAGATCCAGACCCACCTCATCGAAGAAGACGAAATTAGACAGTTTCTTGACACGCCCAGGCGGCCTGATACGCATAAAGGAGACTATGGACACCTTCTCGTCATTGCTGGTTCTGTGGGCAAGACTGGAGCCGCTGCCATGGTCTGCGAGGCTGCCCTTCGAATGGGTGCAGGACTGGTCACCCTTGCCATCCCCAAGAGCCTCAATCCAATTATGGAGATGAAACTGACCGAGGTAATGACGGAACCTCTTCCCGAAACCCCTAAACAGACGCTCAGTTTAAGAGCATTTAATGCGATTCTTCGCCTCTGCGAAAATAAGAAGGCCGTTGTGATTGGACCTGGCCTCGGAACCTTTAAAGAGACCCATTCGCTCATCCAGAAACTGATTAGAACGATCGATCTTCCTCTCATCATCGATGCCGATGGCCTCAATGCCCTTGCCGCCCAGCCCAAACTTCTTCCGTTACCGAATCGCTCGATCGTCCTCACCCCTCACCCTGGCGAGATGGCAAGGTTAATCCATTCGACACCCAAAGAGGTCCAGGAAAATCGCATCGGAGTCTGTAAAAATTTCTCCCAATCCAGCCATGCCTTTCTGATCCTAAAAGGATATCGAACCCTCATCGTCACCCCCAGAGGAGAAGTCTACATCAATCCGACTGGCAACTCAGGGATGGCAACCGGAGGTACGGGCGATGTCCTGAGCGGCATGATCGGTGGTCTCGTCTGCCAGGGATTCGACATTCTCTCCTCTCTGCAGGCGTCCGTCTATCTACACGGATTGGCCGGAGATGAGTTGGCCCGGGAATTAGGTGAAAAATCATTGGTCGCCACCGACATCATTCGGAAGATCCCTGCTCTTCTTCAAAGAGGTAAGGTTTGATTTTAACCTCGTCTTCAATTAAGATTGGAATGGAGTCTCATTATGGAGATGAGAAAAGAGATAAAAAAACTGGCCTGTCTCGAAGAGCGTTCTTTCCCCTTCTTCTCTCTCTATCTCAATACCCGCTGGGACTCGGAGCAACAGAGGGAGCGCCTTCGTCTTTTCACGAAGAATCAATTAAAGATAGGACTCGATCAGATCAAAGGGAGAGAGGATTGGCAAAAGATCTATCCGGAGGATCAGAAACAGATCGAACGATTCATGGAGAGGCTGATCCGTCGTTCTTACGAAGAAGGGGTTGATGGAATGGCCATCTTCTCCTGTAGCGCCACTAAGACATTTCTGACTTACCCTTCGATCATTCCCTTTGAAAACCAGTTCTTTCTTTCTACGGCTCCAATCCTTCGGCCACTTGTCCGCCTCTCTTCCCAGTATCAGGATACGCTTGCCGTGATGGTGGAAACCGATTCGGCCAAACTTTTCGAAATCTCCCTTGAGGGGTTGATGGCAGAATTCTCTATCGAGAGTTACGTTCCCGGCCGTCACGACCAGGGAGGCTGGGCACAGATGAGGTACCAGCGACATATCCGGGATCACATGAATAAACACCATAAGGAGGTTGCTGAGCAACTGACCGAATTGTTCGATTCGGGGAAGTGGAAACGGGTTGTCCTTTTAGGTCAGGATCGGACACTGGCCAATTTCAAGAGCTTCCTTCCCGAACGCCTGAAACAGAGGATTGCCGATACATTCGCGATCGATTTCTCGGAAGAACGCTCCAGGGTGTTGAGACGAATTGTAGAGCGCCTCTTTCAGAGAGAGAAGGAGGAAGTGGCCCGGCAGATTGAAGAACTGATGGAGAGAACGCCTCATGGAGGAAGAGCCACATTTGGTTTGAATGGAACCCTGGAGGCCCTCAACCAAGGAAAGATTCAAACCCTCTATCTCCTCACCTCGTTCAACCTCCCTGGAGGACAATGCCCGCGATGCGCCTCCCTTCTCCTCACCCATCCACCGTCACGTCAAAAAGGTTCTTGTCCCTTCTGTAAAGGAGAGACCCTCGAGATTGACTTGGGAGAAGAGATGATGCGAACCGTTCTCCGTCAGGATGGAGATGTCAAATGGGTTGATGAGAATGACATATTGAAGGAGAACGATGGCGTGGCCGCTTCGTTAAGATTTGGTTCATCCCGTTCGCTCTCCATCAAAGGAGTCTGATATGTTAGTTGAGATGAAAGTGAAATTTTTGACATTTGATTCCTCATCCAATGGATTTGTTGTCCTTCTGATGGATCTCGCCAACAAGACAGGGCTTCCCATCTGGATTGGACCGTTTGAAGCGAATGCGATTGCCATGAAGCTAAAAAAGGTGAACTCCCATCGCCCCATGACCCATGATCTGATCCACAATGTTCTAAAAACCTTGGAATCACGGGTGATCAAAATCGTAGTCAACGACCTCAAGGAGTCCACTTACTATGCGCTGATCCACCTCCTTTGGAAAGGGAAAGAGATCGTCATCGACTCCAGACCAAGCGACGCCATTGCAATTGCTCTGGCTGTGGATGCCCCGATCTATGTCTCGGAAGAGGTGATCGAAAAGGCAAGAACCATCGACTTTGAAAAAGAGGGAGACCAATTGAAAGATTGGCTTGAAAACCTCAACCCAGAGGATTTTAAATATAAAGCCTGAATCGAAGAGAACCAAATTCCAAGCACCAATATCCAGATAAATTCCATTGATCAATTTCCAAAATGTTTCGGTTGCCGAGTATCATTCGGTCATTGGGATTTAGTTACCATTGGGGTTATTGGAATTTGGTTATTGGGATTGATCTTAGAGATGATCCTATATTCCCAAAACCCCTCAGAAACAATTCGAATCGGGAAGAGAATCGGAAGCCGTCTTAAAGCAGGGGATGTGGTTGCATTAATGGGTGAACTGGGAGTAGGAAAGACTCAATTCATCAAAGGATTAGCCCAAGGGGGTGGAATACGAAAGTCTACTTATGTCTCCAGCCCTTCATTCACGATTATCAATGAATATCAGGGAAAGGTCCCTTTCTATCATATTGACCTCTATCGGTTGAGGGAGGAGAAAGAGGCTGAAGGGTTAGGACTGGAAGAGTACTTTCTGGGAGAGGGAATTACCGCTGTTGAGTGGGCGGATCGAATTCCATCGCTGCTACCCGAGGAAGTCCTCCGGATTCATCTTCATTATACCGGCAAAAACACCCGATCCATAGAGATAGTTGGAAAAGGAAAGAGGTATGAAGAACTGGTCAAAAAGTTCGGAGTTCGGTGTCCGGAGTCAGGAGTTCGGAGTAAAATATTGAATAAATTTTAGATTTAATTCTCCGAACTCCGAACTCATTACTCCGAACTAGTTTAGGGGGAGGTGGTTAAATGGCATTGGTTGTTCAAAAGTATGGGGGTACATCCGTGGGCGATATCGACCGGATCAGGAATGTGGCCAGGAGGGTGATCCGCACCAAGGAGGAAGGCCATCAGGTTGTTGTCGTCGTCTCCGCAATGGCTGGAGAAACTGACAAGCTGATCCGTCTGGCCCAGCAGGTCACTCCGAATCCCGATGAAAGAGAGATGGATGTCCTTGTCTCGACTGGCGAGCAAGTCAGTATCGCTCTACTGGCAATTGCCCTCAAGGCAATGGGTTGCGATGCAAAATCTTACCTTGGATTCCAGATCAAGATTGCGACCGATAGCGCTTTTGGCAAAGCCCGCATTACCGGGATCGAGTCGGAGAAGATGCTCGAGGATTTAAAAAACGGAAGGATCGTCGTGGTCGCTGGATTTCAGGGCGTCGATGAACTGGACAACATCACGACACTGGGCCGTGGAGGATCGGATACAACCGCTGTGGCAGTAGCCGCCGCTATCCGGGCAGATGTCTGTGAAATCTACACGGATGTGGATGGCGTCTATACAACCGATCCCAATGTCTGCTCAAAAGCCCGGAAGCTTTCTAAGATCTCTTATGATGAGATGCTTGAAATGGCCAGCCTGGGGGCAAAAGTCCTTCAGATCCGCTCTGTGGAATTTGCTAAAAAGTACGATGTCCCGATTCATGTCCGTTCGTCATTCAATGATAATCCTGGAACCATTGTCTGCAAGGAGGAGAGAGAGATGGAAAGGGTCGTTGTTTCCGGTGTGACTTATAACAAAAATGAAGCGAAGATCGAGGTCATGCGTGTGCCAGATGTTCCGGGAGTAGCCGCCCGATTATTCAAGCCCATTGCCGATGCCAATATTGTCGTCGATATGATCATCCAGACCTCAAGCACAGAAAAGGGCTGTGCGGATCTGGCCTTTACCGTTCCCAAGACCGATTTCTCCAAGGCACTTCAGATTGTGAAGGAAAGTGTGAGAGAGATTGGAGGGAAAGAGGTCCTCTCCGATGAAAATATTGCCAAGGTATCCATCATCGGCGTCGGGATGAGGAGCCATTCCAATGTGGCCGCACAGATGTTTTATGCCTTAGCCAAGGAGGGGATTAACATCCAGATGATCTCCACTTCAGAGATCAAAATCTCTTGCGTCATCGATTCCAAATATACGGAATTAGCGGTGCGTGCCCTCCATGACGCCTTTGAACTGGATAAACCATTGATCACCGAGGAACGATGAACCTGAATAAATCTTCTGTTTATCTTTCACCGTACGTGATTCATCGTCTAATGAGAGAGTATGACTTTGGTTCATGTTAATACGATCAAAATCTACGATACCACCTTGAGGGATGGCTCTCAGGCAGAGGATATCGCCTTCTCCGTCGAGGATAAGATCCGGATTGCCCAAAAATTGGACGAATTGGGCATCCATTATATCGAGGGGGGATGGCCGGGTTCCAATCCGAAGGATCTCCAGTTCTTTCAAGAAATCAAATCCGTTTCTCTCTCTGGAGCAAAGGTCGTTGCCTTTGGAAGTACCTGTCGAGCAGGCCTCTTGCCTGAAAACGACCCAAACATCCAGGCATTGGTCGAAGCAGGAACAGAGGCCGTCACCATCTTTGGAAAGTCCTGGGACATGCACGTCCTTGAGGCGTTGAACATCTCCCTTGATCAGAATCTTGAGATCATCTCTAAGTCGATCCATTTTCTCAAACAAAGAGTCCCTGAGGTCATCTTTGACGCCGAACATTTCTTTGATGGTTATAAAAAGAATCCTTCTTATGCCCTTTCCATCTTGCAGTTGGCCCAGGAGTCGAAAGCGGACTGGATCGTTCTCTGTGACACCAATGGAGGCACCCTTCCATTCGATCTTCAACGAATCATCCAAGAGGTAAAAAAGAAGGTCCATTTGCCTCTCGGTATCCACGTCCATAACGATTCAGAGATGGCGGTGGCCAACACCCTCATCGCGGTAGAGGAAGGGATCACCATGGTCCAGGGAACGATCAATGGCTATGGAGAACGGTGTGGGAATGCCAACCTCTGTTCCATCATCCCCAACATCCAGTTGAAGATGGGGATAAATTGCCTGACCGATGCTCAACTCATGAAAATGACCGAGGTCTCTCGCTTCGTCTCAGAGCTGGCAAATCTGCCTCACCCCAAATATCTTCCTTACGTGGGTGAGAGCGCCTTTGCCCACAAAGGGGGCGTTCATGTGAGCGCCATCCGAAAGAGCCCTTTAACCTATGAACATATTGAGCCCGAACGGGTGGGAAATCGTCAGCGGGTTCTCATCTCTGATCTCTCCGGAGAGTCGAACATCCTTTATAAGGCAACGGAGTTTGGGATCGACCTCGAAAGCAAGGATCCGAATGTCCGAAAAATTCTGGACAATCTAAAACAACTCGAACACGAGGGATTTCAGTTTGAAGGAGCCGAGGGATCCTTTGAGATCCTGATGAAGAAGGCTCTTGGAAAGCACAAGAAATTTTTTGAGCTCCTGGGATTTCGTGTGATCGTCGAAAAGAAGGAAGAAGAAGGCCCTCCCTTTTCAGAGGCAACCATCATGGTACGTGTTGGCGATCAGATCGAGCATACGGCCGCAGTGGGAAATGGTCCGGTCAATGCGTTAGACAACGCCATCCGTAAAGCCCTTGAAAAGTTCTATCCCGAACTAAAAGAAGTCAAGCTCCTTGATTATAAGGTGAGAATACTCTCTACAAAAGATGGAACAGCTGCACACACGAGAGTCTTGATCGAATCCGGAGATGGTGAATCCAAGTGGGGGACCGTGGGGGTCTCTGAAAACATCATCCAGGCAAGTTGGCAGGCCCTCGTCGATTCCATCGACTACAAACTCCTGAAGGAAAAAGAGCAAAGTGACTAAAGTGTTCAAGTGAACCGAGGTTTAACTTAAGGCACTTTAGTCACTTGTCACTTTAGGCATTCTCAGTCGAGAGGATGAACCATTTGAGATACCTTTCCATCGGCCAGCAGAAGGTCCTCATCGTTTTGGGCTTTTTCCTCTTGGGTACCCTCTTCCTAAAATTTTATTATCCCTCTCAGACCCCTCCAGAAGAAATCACAAAGGAGGTTGTCGTTGAAGTCTCAGGTGAGGTCCAAAAACCCGGTGTTTATCTCTTTCAACAACCTCCTCTTCTAAAAGAGGCCATTGAAAAGGCAGGTGGTTTAAAAGAACGGGGGAATTTTGATCCGGACTCTTTTTCAGAACCCATCAGGACAGGCACACTCCTTAATGTCCGGAAGGAATCTCCACAGGAATTCAGGATAAAAATCGAAACAATGGAGGCCTATAAACTCCTCGTTTTCCATATTCCCCTTGATCTCAATCGGGTCTCCGTAGAAGACCTCTGCCTTCTTCCAGGGGTCGGAGAGTCCCTTGCCCGCGAGATCGTCCGCTATCGGGAAAAGAGAAAAGCCTTTAGGTCAATCGAGGAGCTGAAAAACATCTCTGGAATTGGAGATAAAAAATGGGAAATCCTCAAACCCTTTTTAACAGTATCCCCTGGGTAAATAGGCGAGGATCGCTCTCTTCAATCTCTGCTCCCTACTCTGAAATAGATTTTCGCCAAAATAAATACCTCATTGAGATTCTCTTATATAATAATGTCTTATAATGTTAAAAATTTTTCCGTGAGCGTCAGATCTTTTACAGAGAATCTCATTAATCATTATTTAAGGTTCATCTGGCTTTCGTGTGGGTATTTTTTCCCCTAAACTGTACTTCCATACCATTCCCCCCTTAAATTAAGGGGGGATTAAGGGGGGGTTAAGGGTTTAGGAAATCCCTTCATAACGAACCGATATTAAATCAAAATTGATGGGAATTGAGGTCTAATCATGCCCAGACGGAGAGGGGTATCCTGGTCACCTGAAATAAGATAACCCCTCCCCACCTCCCCTTAACATAAGGGGAGGTTACCCACTCAATACCCGGAAGAACCTTATTTAATAAAGGAGTGAAATATGGTTCAAAGAAAATTTCCTGCAATCCTTGTAATTTTGTTGGGTCTGTTCTTTGCCACGTTAACATCAGCCCAGGTCTGTGTCACGTG
>Ga0209721_1000920_pt1 | contig 23965 bp, 22 predicted proteins | sample TshhotsprinmetaG_FD_184139 | JGI IMG/M metagenome (GOLD analysis project Ga0209721, IMG submission 184139) | Hot spring microbial communities from South Africa to study Microbial Dark Matter (Phase II) - Tshipise hot spring metaG (SPAdes)... | ecosystem: Environmental > Aquatic > Thermal springs...
GGTCTAAAATTGTATTAGCCCACGGCGGTGGCGGGACACTCATGCATCAGTTAATACGGAATGTTTTTGAAGCAACATTTAAGAACCCTCTGCTCCAACAACATCATGACTCTGCTTTCCTTAAGATTCAGGGTGTTAAATTAGCCTTTACGACAGATTCATTTGTTGTGAAACCTCTTTTTTTCCCAGGGGGTGATATTGGTAAATTGGCGGTATGTGGAACAGTTAACGATTTGGCAATGGCAGGGGCCTGTCCCCTTTATATCAGTGTAGGATTTATCTTAGAAGAAGGGCTCGAGGTCGAAATTCTCCAACAGATTGTGCAAACTATGAAACGAGAAGCGGACTATGCAGGGGTTAGTATTGTAACAGGGGATACAAAGGTAATTAATAATGCTTCTGGCGATGGTTTATACATCAATACAAGTGGGATAGGTATTGTCAAGCAAGAACCTCCTCCTTGTCCATCACAAATCCGACCGGGGGACTGCATTTTGATTAATGGAGATATTGGAAGACATGGTCTGGCTGTATTAAGTGCTCGTGAAGAAATTCATTTTGAGCCTGAATTGAATAGCGACTGTATGAATCTGATTCCCGCAGTGCTTTCTCTAATAGATGCCGGCATCCCTGTGCATTGTTTGAGGGATTGCACAAGGGGAGGACTTGTTTCGGCATTAAACGAGTTGGCCGAGGAAAGTTGTTTAAGTTTCTATATCCGGGAAGAAGACATACCCATCCATGATAATGTTCGTGGAGCCTGTGAAATATTAGGACTAAATCCCCTATATGTGGCCAATGAGGGGAGGTTTATTGCCTTTGTTCCAAAAGAATACACCACAGATGTGCTTCAAATATGGAAAGACTTATATCCCGAACTTACCCCAAAAGAAATTGGGATAGTAACAGAAAACAAAGGAATCCCTGTATTATTAAAAAATACCATCGGCATTGACTTAGCCCTTCCTATGCTCAGTGGAGAACAATTACCCCGTATTTGTTAAACAAAAATTAATACCTGAATAGAAAAAAATTTTATACTTTTGCTTTTCGGGGTATTTACATATCTTGTATATTATTGATACTCCTCAAACTATTTTCAGCATAGCCTAATCCGAAGCCGATAAAAACCCCTCTACCCATTAATTCTCTTACCTTATGTCCTATTCGAAAAGGGATCTCATCAATATGGGGGTAATGTTTCCTTAATATATTCATCTCAATGGACGCAACTTTTTCCATAAGTAATTCTAAAGCAGGTTCTTCATCGAGCAACCGATTAAATGACAAATTTTTATTGTTTTTTTCATATGGTGCTATTATGTCATTATATTCGTTCATCAATGTCGGAATATACTGTATCCCCTGCCGAATCTTCGGTCTCCTTATATTCGCAATTCGTTGATAGGCGATATATATTAAATAACCCGAAAAGAGCGAATTGGATATACCTTCTTTTATTTTATTGATTTCGTAATGGGCCAGATTATTTATCTCTGGAAAAGAGTCGGTCAACTGATTTGTTAACTGAGTTGCAAATTGACCACATCCCTGAAAAATTCCATCTTCAATAGTTTCTTCTAACGCACCGGCTTCCTCTTTGGGTAGTGAATTCAACACATCCCAATCTTCTGCTAATTCCTTGTAGAAAAACATAGATTACCTTCCTAAATATAAATTACATATATATGTATATGGAAACATTCTATCTCCATACTAACACAAACACAGTTAATATTGGAAACAAAAGGATTAAAAAAAGAGAAATTAACTTATTTCAGGTAGTAGGGGCAAACTTAATTGTTGTACAATCGGATTGTCAAAGTTATAACGCGGAATGATAATCTCTTGCTCTTTACCAATCATCTGACGGGTAATAAACAATGCGGAAGGGGCATGCTCGTAAGCCAATTCCTTAAGATATGTCCACCAGTTTTTTTGTTCAAGTTTTCTTCCCAATAATTTTTCTGATATTTCCAGGTACTTCTCTGTGTTTAATCCTTCATCCCATTCATCCTCCCATAGATGTCCATCGGCTATACGGTCTACACGCATTTTTAATTCCTGATATAAATCATGCATTAGAGGGATAACTTCCTTTACACGAAGGACAAATTGTTCCCATTTAGGGTCTGTTTGTCGAATTAGTTCAACAAGAAAAGGGACCTGTATCTCTAATGGTTTTACTGTTATTCTACCTGCATGTTCGGGGAGTAAAAATAAATAGTTAAAACCTGCTTTCAGAAAACTTTCCAATGGTAAATTCCCGATACATTCAGCCCATCTGATTTTATATTCTGCGTGTAGTATCAAGGCCTGGTCATGATAGCGGGGAACCGCAGGCAACGGTTCCGGGAAAGCACTATAATCATATTCCAGAGCGGAGGCCATTCGGTAGGCACGCACAGCAGTTGAAATATTATTCTTTGCCAGCTCCTTCTCACCCTCTTCAAAAAATAAATCCTGCATGCGTCGTCGAATTCGCAACAGTTCAAATGCCTGTGAAGCAGAAGTAAATTTTTCATGATAAACGGCGTTATCGGCTAATGCTAATAGCAGGTCGGAAGGCAATTGTGCAGGACCTTTTTTATGTAATTCTTTCTGTACATGTTCGCGAATATCCGCCCGGGATACCAATTCCAGAGCGGATTTAAATAATAGACTTTGCTCTTCCTCTTCCGTAGGTAATAGATAAGAATACTTGATGGAGTCTATATCCTCTGTAGAGTCTTCTCGAAGCGGAGAATAAGGGAGAAACAAGAAACGGAAGTTTACAATATCCCCGTCAGCAATGGCCTTCGCTAATGCAAGGTCAATAACTTCCTGTTCCACTTTTTTTTCTATAGGATGATTTTTCCCAGCCATAATTATTCTTTACCTCTCCTTAGAATCTGTTTAACCGTTTGTTCCCGTTCTGACCAATTGATAATGGGTTGGGTTACATCATAATACGGAAGTCTCTCATGAATTTGTGAATATAATTTTTGACGATAATGTCGTAATACACGACTTGCATGTCGTTCATGATGGGAATCCCAATTACTTGTTTCCACACATTCTTTATCCCGTCCTGATTCCAATACAAGTTCTTCCATATACTTCGTCAGGAAATCTCGCAGAATACGGTCATATTCTCGGCGGAACCGGTCGGCATCGGGTGAAGTAGGGTCTTTCTCCCATGTTTCACACCACTGTTTTTCAAGTTGAATCACTTTTTTCCGATGTTCAATATATGCATTTCTGCGTTCATCATCACGCAAAATATAAAAACCTGCATTCAACTTGGCCATAGATAGAAGATATTGGTCTAATCGGTCTGGCGTTACTTCTGAACTATGGATCTCCAGAATCAAATCTTTCATCATCTTTTTGTAATTTTTCCGCACATCCCCCGTTTTACATTCTTCATCCAACCCTAATACAGAAAAATAATCGATATAGACATCTTCGTTCATGGTACCTTCCTTATCTATCCTTTTTACAGTATAAAACAGTCCGGATTTAGAGTGCGTTCCGAATTATTTAACAGGTTGTGTGTTCGTTATGGGATTCTTTCTTAACGCATTTATAAAGTTTGTAATATATACTATCAATTAGAGCCGTAAAAGATGCCGTAATTATGTTTTCGGACACGCCAACAGTGCACCATTGTTGATTCTCATCACTGGATTCAATAAGTACACGGGTTTTTGATTTTGTTGCTTTCTGACCATTAAGTATACGCACCTTATAATCTTCAAGATGTACATTTTTCAGTTCGGGGAAATAGGGTTCCAATGCCTTACGCAAAGCGTTATTCAATGCGTCCACAGGGCCATCTCCATTAGCCACTGTATGGGCTATAGAATTATCGGGAAGTTGGATTTTAACTGTGGCTTCGGATTCCGCATGTCGGTCCATAGCCCATTGATTTACCCGTGCATGAAAACTCAATACCTGAAAAGAGGGGTTGTATAAACCTATTGTCTTTAGCAATTCCAGTTCAAACGATGCGTCAGCACCTTCAAACTCATATCCTTCCGTTTCCAAAACTTTGATTCGTTGAAGGAGTTTGCGGATTTGGGGACTGTCCTTATCAAGATGGATTCCCAACTCCTGTGCTTTTTGAATCAGGTTTGCTCTACCCGAAAGTTCACTAATCGCAATATGAGTAAGGTTCCCTATCCATTCCGGGTTAATATGCTCATAACTGGATTTTGTCTTACGAACCGCGTCTGCATGCATCCCCGCCTTATGAGTGAAGGCATCTCTACCAACATACGGGTCTGAATCTTTCGGTGCAACATTGGCAAGTTCTGCAACCAGATGCGCCGTATAGGTCAGTTTCCGCATCTGCTCTTCACTAATAACATCAAAACCCATCTTAAATTGCAAATTAGGGATTAAAGTGCAGAGATTGGCATTTCCTGTCCGTTCCCCATAACCATTAATCGTCCCCTGAACATGTCTTGCTCCTGCATAAACAGATAACAAACTATTAGCAACGGCACAACCCGTATCGTTATGGGTATGAATTCCAATGGGTACACATGGAAATGTCTCTATTACCTTTTGGGTAATCATCCCGACCTGATGAGGTAAGTGTCCACCATTCGTATCACAAAGTACTAACAAATCCGCACCATTATCTAAGGCTACTTTTAACGACTGTAACGCATATTCTGGATTTAAATCATAACCATCAAAAAAGTGTTCCGCATCGAGAAATACCTTCCTACCATGTTTTTTCAAATAAGAAACGGATTCTTCTATAAGCTTAAGATTTTCATCCAGAGAAATACCTAACACTTCGATTGCATGGAGCGCAGAAGTCTTGGCAAAGATTGTTATGATTTCTGTTTCTGCACGAAGTAATGCATTAATATTGGGGTCCTTTTCAATATGAGATTTAGGATGACGCGTACTCCCAAATGCTACAATCTTTGTGTTTTTCAGATTGAATTGCTTCGCCTTATTGAATATCTGTTCCGCTTTCGGATTAGAAGCCGGTTGTCCCGCCTCAATATAGTGCACACCTAAATCATCTAACGCATGAATAACCCGAATCTGGTCATCCATAGAAAATTTAATACCGGGTCCCTGTGCACCATCTCGCAAAGTTGTATCATAGATTTCAACTTTTTCTTTTTGTGTGGGACTGTTCATTTTTAAACCTCCAATACAATTAAAGTTTATATATTATATATGAAAAGGGTAGGATAAGGGTTCTTTGTTCAGGATGAAACGGAAGATTTACCTTCCTATGTAAAACGGAGCCCCTGTTAGAAAATGATGGATAAGTTCATGAGCCTCCGGGTAAAAAATGCCTGTCTTTTGGGCCGATGCTTCATGATACTCAGCAATCCCCGAAGATTCAATACCGGGACCCAACATTGCAAAAGGAACGGGACCTTGTGCATGTGTTCGTGTAGAGAGGGCTGTGATATGGTCCGGAGCAACAAACAACCGAATATTATCCGCAGATTGTTTTGCAAACTCTAATGCAGGACGGACAATTTTTTCGTCAAAATCCTCAATCGCTTTTATTTTTAACTTTAAATCGCCCTGATGAGCCGATTCATCCGGAGCCTCCACATGAACCAGGGCAAAGTCAACACGCGAAAGAGCAGATAAGGCCGTTTGTATTTTTCCCTGATAATTTGTATCAATCCATCCTGTGGCTCCCGGTACCTCTATCGATTCCAATCCAGCACAAATTCCAATCCCTTTTACAAGGTCTACTGCGGATATAACAACGCCTCTTAACTGAAATTTTTCCTGATAAGACTGTATCCGGGGCGTTCTTCCCTGCCCCCATAACCAGAATGAGTTCGGTTCCGGTTTCCCTTGCCTTACCCTTTCTTTTGAAACAGGATGTTGAGGTAATAATTTTTGTGAAGAAAACATCACCGATTGTATCAATGATTTTGCAGAACCCTCTGGCAAATAATCCTCCCACGCTTGACCCGTTATATCATGGGGAGGAGTGCAATTGGTTTGTTCCAAGTCTTCAACAGAAAAGGTGCTATCTGCTTCTATCACCGCAAGATGCCGATAACTAACCCCCGGATAAAAACGAACAGGGTATTCTTTCTCTAACTGTTCGCCAATATCTTTAATCAGTAGCGAGGCCTGCTCCGTTGGAATATGCCCCGCTGTAAAATCATACATCTTCCCTTCCTGTAAGGACACAACATTACAACGAAACGCCACCTGTGATGAGGTCAGGCGAATTCCCTGTCTTGCCGCTTCCAGAGGAGCACGACCCGTAAAACAGGTGCGTGGATCAAATCCGAACAATGAAAGGTTGCCTATATCACTGCCCGGAGGCATCCCTTCCGGAATGGGACAAAAAAGCCCTATCATCCCCCTTTGAGCAACTTCATCCATTGCTGGGGTTTGGGCTACTTGTAACGGCGTTCTCCCTTCTAGTTCAGGAATAGGAAAATCCGCCATCCCGTCTCCTACAAGAATAAGATACTTCAAATAAGTCTCCTTTTTTAGGGCCATAGGAAATCAATAAAGGACACGAAACAAAAAAATAGAACAAAAAGAAATTAAATAGTAAAATATTCTAACTCTTATAGTATAAATGTTTCAATACAATAAATTATTTCCAATCTTTAGAGAAGAGTTTTCTCTTTTTAAGAGAAATAAATCTGTTCCAGAAGGTTGTTTTACTTTTTATATCACAATAAAAATTTTTTAGAATGGAAACTCATAAGATGAGAGAAAAAGAACTAAGTAAAGAAGCATACTATGTTTTGCGATGTCATGGGACAGAACCTGCATTTAGCGGAAAATACTGGAACCATAAAGATAAAGGGGTTTATATTTGTGCTGGGTGTGGTCAACCATTGTTTTCTTCTGAACATAAATTCGATTCGGGAACCGGTTGGCCTAGTTATTGGGCTCCCATAACAGAAGGGGCCATTGAGGAATCTACGGATACAAGTTATGGAATGATACGAACAGAAGTGCATTGTTCCAACTGTAAAGGACACCTGGGACATGTTTTTACAGACGGACCCAAACCGACCTATCTGCGTTATTGTATTAACTCCGCCTCATTAGAATTCATTCCGACGGGAAGCAACAACCCCGATAATAGCAAACCCACCCTATAAAACGGACTATCCTATCCCTCTTCAATAAAAACACTATTGTTCACAAAAAAATTGTGGCGATTCACTTGTATAAATCACTTATTTGGAATATTATTTAGAAATATGTAATCATAACTATCATTTTAATTTTGTTCAACTCTTTCTTGGTAGTGGAGTTTTTTTTCATGCAAATACCGAATTATGTTTATGGGAGTATGGCCCCAACTTTTACTGTATTTAAAGAAAATGGTTCTCTTGACCCTGATGGACAAATAAAACTACTCGAATATATGATAAATAAAGGGGCTATTTCTGCCTTTTTTATCCGTTCGGGTATGGGCCAGATGTATGCTTTTTCCTTTGAAGAAGTCAAACAATTAGCAGAAATTGCATGTAAAGTAGTAAAAGGATATTCAGCCGTTCTAATTGGCTGTAGTGGTATCTGGGACCGAAACTATGATCGCCGTCCTTCCCGCAAAAAATATACTCAAGAAGCAATTGAGTTAAGCCGTTTTGCAGAAGGGATAGGCGCAGACGGTGCCGTCTTGACAATTCCCGAAGCACTGTTACCTGAGGGAAATGAAACAATTGCTGATTTAATATACGACTATTTTGAAACGGTATGTTCTGCTGTAAATATCCCTGTTTTGTTTTATCAACCCCCCGGGACAAGGCCTGAATATTGCCTAACCCCCGAACTCCTAAAGAAACTATCAAAAATAGACAATCTTGTCGCAGGAAAAGTATCCATCGCTGACGGTGGTTATTTATTCGACTTAGCCCGTGTAGTTCGTAATGAGAATTTTTCATTAATCGTTGGAAATGAGACTATATTTTATGCAGGGCTCATGTTAGGCTGTCGTGCGTGTATTGGACAGGGCACCACACTAAATCCTCAAATTATCCACGCGATGGTAAAACGATATGAATCAGGTGATTTAGAAGGTTGTATGCAGGCACAGGAAGATGTCAACATTCTTGTGAGAAAATGCCCTAACGCAGTAGAATTTTTCAAACGCTACATTACAGAGCAAGGGTATCCTGTGAGTGAGTTCCCTCGAACAATTGAAAATAATCCCTATTTTGAAAATCGTGAAAGATTGTCCATGCAGGAATACGAAGCGTTTAAGCATATCTATGAAAGCATTCTGGCCAGGTACTGAATAGATTTTAATTGAGGTTATAGCCATGTTAACAGATAATATTCTGGACTTAATTGGTAACACGCCCCTTATTCAATTAAAGGGAGAACCTATTTTTGCCAAAGCAGAATTTTTAAATCCAGGCGGTAGTATAAAAGACCGTGTTGCATTAGCCATGTTAGAAGGGGCGGAGCGGGATGGTCGACTGAAACCGGGCTGTGTGATTGTGGAACCAACCTCTGGGAATACGGGAATCGGCATAACATTAGTTGGCCGATTAAAAGGGTATCGTGTTTGTATTGTTATGCCTGAAAATATGAGTGCAGAACGAAAAAAGTTGATTAAAGCACTCGGAGGAGAACTTATTTTAACCCCGGCCGAACAGAGCATTATGGGGGCTGTAAACAAAGTAAAGGAAATCCAGGCGAGCGACCCAAATGTTTTCGTTCCTCAACAATTTGAAAATCCGGACAATCCCCGTGTCCATTACGAAGAAACAGCCCGCGAACTCTGGCGTCAAATGGGTGGAAATATTGATTGTTTTGTAGCCGGGGTAGGCAGTGGCGGAACGCTCCAGGGAGTTGGTAAATTCTTAAAGGAACATAAACCCGGAGTTTGTATTGTTGCAGTAGAGCCTAAAAATGTTTCTGCGTTATTAGGACACGAACCCGGCTTGCATCAAATACAGGGCATTGGGGATGGTTTTATTCCACCGATACTGGATGTATCCATGGTTGATGAAGTTGTGGAAGTAACAGATGAAAATGCCATCGAAACAACCCGTGCCTTAGGACGCGATTATGGTCTTCTTGTTGGTATCTCCTCCGGAGCGAATGTGTGGGCAGCACGTGTTATGGCTCAGAAAATTTCCGGTAATATTGCAACCGTATTACCCGACCGAGCCGAGCGTTATTTCAGTACATCGCTTATGTAATCACACATTCCACTGGAACTGTTCTCCCAGATAAACTTTTCGCACTCGTTCATCAGCAGAGACTTCGTCGGGAGTTCCGGTGCAAATAACCTGCCCCTCACTAATAATATAGGCACGGTCTGTAATTGCCAGTGTGTCCCGCACATTATGGTCGGTTACCAAAATACCGATACCCCGCTCTTTCAAATCTTTCACCATGTTTTGCAGTTCACTAATTGCAATTGGGTCAATACCTGCAAAAGGTTCATCCAATAGAAAAACCCTGGGCTCTGTAATTAAAGCACGGGCAATCTCTGTTTTTCTACGCTCACCCCCAGAAAGGGTATAGGCATATTGATTTGCTAAATGTTCAATATTTAACTCTCTTAATAACTGGCGCGCCCGTTCCTTATGTTCCACCCGAGTTCCCGGTAAAAACTCCAATATTGCCAGTAAATTTTGTTCTACTGTTAAATTGCGAAATACAGAAGGCTCCTGAGCCAGATAGGCAATTCCTGCTCGGGCTCTACGATACATCGGAAATCGGGTAATATCCTCTCCCATAAGGAACACTTTCCCGTCATCCGGTTTGAACAAACCTACTACCATATTAAATGTTGTAGTTTTCCCAGCCCCGTTCGGACCTAAAAGTCCAACAATCTCTCCCCTATTAAGATATAATGATACATTTCTAACGACCACTCGTTTCCGAAACGACTTTACCAGTCCTTGGGTTTCTAACAATTTTTCGGAATTCATAAAACCCTCTCTCAAAGTGGCTTTATCACATCAGGAAAAGCACATTGGAGCAGGAGACGGTTCAATCGAACCTGTTCCTCTGCTGTTAAATTTCCTTTTTTCAATAGTTCGGTCGCATTTGCAGGGAGAGTTATCTTGGCCCATGCTTCTTTGTTATAAAAGTCCGGCTTCCGCAAGAGTCGATTTATCTGTTTTACTAAATCCTGCTTTCTTTTCAGAATAAGGTCATTGGGTGCAGATAAAAATTGACTTCTTGCGTCACCATCAAACTTGCTTAGCAGATACTTGCCAGGAGTCATCCCCTCCGCCTGTCCCTGTTTCTTTAACTCCACAACGAAACCATTCCAATCCGAGACATCATTTTCCGCAAGGAGGGGTAGTCCTGTTTCTACCCTACCTTCCGAACCTCCTCCCTCAATTTGAAGCGGAATCATATCCGCTTGAAGATTTTCTATATCAATAGTATTATTCTTAAAGTCCATAATAATTTTAGACCCCTTTAACCCTTGTGCCTTTGGACTATCCAGCGTGGGATTTCCTGTAAATTCTACAACCTCTTTTTTGAAATCCCAAACAGCTTTTTCTGCTGTTAATTTACCTTCGGGATGTTCCAGATAAACCTTCCCCTCCATACGAATAAGTGCGGGCGAATTTCTTCCCTCCTCCCATTCAAAGGTCATCTTATCTGCTTTAATCGGCATATTTGGGGTATGGGGTTCCTGAGAAAGTAAAACAATACTTACCCCGCCACTCATTTCACGAATGCTCATCCCCTGACTAAGTGTCCCCTTTAACTTACCAACCTTCTCGATCCTCATAGATGAGTACTTCCCCAAACTCATATCCTGTGCATATCCTCTATCAAACACAAAAATAGCCAGCAAGAAAATACATACTATGATAATTATTTTTTTCATGTTGTATTCCTCAATATAAGCGGGACCTGTCCGCTTACATCTTCTAATTCAAATTCTTTTGTTTCCGGATAGATGCGTAATGATTCCGCATTAAGATGTAGGTCTGTTCCCTGAACAACAATTTTTCCATGTGTCCATATTTGAGCCTGTTCTTTGTCTGAACGATTTTTCCATTCAATTCCATTTGTATTAAATGTTATATCACTCATCTGGGCCTCTACATTTCCAGTAAGCGAGGCCTTATTCATCTTCTCAAACAGACCCTCATTTGCAGAAATTTTGATATGTTCTGTGCCCGATTGAACATCATAAATAACCGCATGAACATCCTCTACCTTCCATGTGTTCTCGTCAATCACTGCAAACTTTTCTGCATGCAACCATAAAGTAGGTTTCCGCGCCTCACCTATGGTAGGGCGTGGGTCATGATGATATAAATCTACTGAGGAGACATTCATATTCTCTATAGATTGTTTGTTTACAATAGGCGTATCGGAGGTAGTTGAAGCAGGAGCATTCTTTTTACCACAAGAAAACAGGAGGGTTATACTAGTTATAAAGATTACTATCCATTTCATTACAGGGGGCCTCGGGCATTTTTCTCAAAGATAATTTTCAGTCCTTTTAATGTCAACAAGGGGTCAACAACATCAATATTTTTCGCCAATTGTGCTATCGTTTCCGCAAGTCCCCCGGTTGCAATCACACGAGCACTCGTGCCCATTTCCGACTTTATTCGTTCAATAAGACCATTTACCAAATCCGCATAACCATAAGTAAGCCCGGAACGGATATTGGTTACGGTATCCCGACCTATGACTGAGGGAGGAACACTAATCTCAACCCTCGGCAACTTGGCACAGTGTTCAAACAAAGCATCTGCTGATAACTGAATACCGGGGACAATAACTCCTCCTAACCATTCTGATTTTGCCGTTATTACATCAAAGGTTGTAGCAGTACCAAAATCGACGATAATTAAAGGACCTCCATACTCCTCAATCCCTGCTACTGCATTTACTATACGGTCGGCACCCACTTCCTTTGGATTGTCACATTGTAGAACAATTCCGGTGCGTATTCCCGGTTCAACCATAACAGGTTCAAAACCAAAAGCCCGTTCGCACAGCTGGTGTAAAGACGGGTTAATATCCGGCACTACACTGGAAATACAACAGCCCCGAATTTGCGAAGGTTTTATATGGGAGGCATAAAACAACATCGTTATCAACAAATGGAATTCGTCTCCGGTACGATAATTCGATGTTACAACCCTCCAATGATTTATCAACTTGTTTTTGTGATAGATACCAAGTACTATATTTGAATTTCCAACATCAATAACCAACAACATCGTTTTACCTTCCTACCCATTGGGCCAATGACAACAAAAAGTATCTATCTTCCTTTTTCTATTATATCCTTTCTATTAATAACGAAATATCCAACGCAGAAACGGAATGGGTTATCGCTCCTACTGAAATAATATTAACACCGGTTTCTGCTATTGGACGGACACGTTCTAAGGTAATATTACCACTGGCTTCCAGCAAAACGGGATATCCTTTTGACAATTTTACTGCAGTCTTTATATCTTCTAACTTCATATTGTCCAGTAAGATAGCATCTGCACCTGCTTTTAAGGATTCCTTGACCTGTTCCAGGGTAATTACTTCTACTTCAATCCGCTCTAAATGAGATATTCGTTCACGAATACTACGAATTGCAGAGGCTATACCGCCCGCGACTTCCAAGTGATTCTCTTTTATCAACACACCGTCTGATAAATTAAAGCGATGCCGATGGCCTCCTCCATGAACTACCGCATCAATCTCCATAGCCCGAAGTAATGGCATGGTTTTACGGGTATGACAAATCCGAACAGGCAAATCCTTAACACGAGATACAAATTTATGCGTAAGTGTTGCCACACCTGAAAGATGTTTCAAAAAATTAAGAGATACCCGTTCTGTGCTCAACACAGTCCGAGCATTCCCTTCGAAAGAGGCTATAATTTGTCCCTTTCTTAGATGGGTCCCATCTACAACAGATTCCCAGTTCTCTATTTCTGCACCGTTTATTTCGTATAAACGACGGAATACCTCGATACCACTTATAATTCCATCTGCTTTTGCAACCAACTTCACCTTACACCTTGTATTTATCGAAACTATAGCATTCGTCGTCTTATCCCCAAGTCCTATATCCTCCTGGAGCGTGAGATACAAAAGTTCATCTCTATCAATCGGACAAAACATTACTTTCCATCCTGTTATCTTTGAGATTAATTAAGAAATTAATTTCACTTAAATGTTCAATCATATCACAAAAATAAATATATAATCGAATTGAGAATAATTTTAATTTTCAAGGGCATTTTTTTATATTCACTTTAAAAGGGAATTCCTGTAATTTTATTCGACAATTTCCAGTTGCGGTGAAATTTCTACCTTTGTTTTCGTCCAACCATCGGTGCGAAAGACATATAGTGTTAATACATAGCGAACCGAATGAGCCAGAAGAATAACATACCAGATACGGTAAATATTCAGCATATCCAGCAGGTAGAGAATTTCGCATACTCCCAATAAAACACCAAACTGCGATACCATAGCGATTATCATCGGTAATCGAGTTGCCCCTGAACCTTGAATTCCACCTGTCATTGCCAGTGTTGCAGAGAGCAAAATCCCTGAAAAAGCCAAACACTGGAGTAAAGCCCTACCATAATCCAGAAGTAGTTCAGATTGAGCATTGAAAACATATAGCAATGGGGTTGGAAAAAGTACAAAGATTATTCCAATAGTAGCTCCCCATAAGGCTCCTAAATAAGCCCCTGCTTGAACCGCTTTCTTACCTCGCTGTGGATTTCCAGCCCCTATATTTTGTCCCATTACCGTAGAACATGCTGAACGAAGCCCAAAAGATGTCCATGTTACTATGGAAAATAATTGTGTATAACAAATAGTATACACAGACTGTCCCGCTGTACTATTGGGCATGCTCCCAATATATTTGATTAAAAGAACACCCGCTATATTTAGCACAACACCCTGTATTCCTGTCGGCAAACCCACACGAATAATAGTTTTCAATACTTGAAAGTTAGGGAACCAACGACAACGAAGGGGTAATTGTATTAATGTTTTTCCTCGTATCATCAAATAAAAAGCCAACAATAGTGAAATTCCGGGCGACAGAACAGTCCCAATCCCTGCTCCAATTACTCCTAATGATGGGAAAATTCCCATCCCTGTAATGAGGATAAAACTGATAACAATATTGAGCACTGCATTCAATATATTCAATTTCAACGCCAATTTGGGTTCGCCCGCCGCTTGAAAGGCCCCTGTAACCAATATCATTAGAAATAATGTCCAGTTAAACGCGAAAAGAAGTCGTAAATAAGGCAAAGACTGTTTATAAACAATCTCCTCAACACCGACAAATTGTAATAAATACGGTGAAAAAATATACCCAAGAGGAGCAACTATCCCTACCAGAAAAAACGCACCTAACCGGAAAGAATCAAAGAAAATCATACTTACCATTTTCCGGTCCTGCCGTCCCGCATATCGGGCTATCAGGACATTCATCCCATGAGAAATAGACGCAATTAACACCACCATCACGATAAATAATTGCCATGCAACACCAATCGCCGCATTCCCCTCATTATGTTTTCCAGGAACAAAATGACCTATCAATACCTGGTCAATAAATCCATGCATTCCATTAATTAAATTCAATAGAACTAATGGCCAAGTTAGTTTCCATAGGGAATTCAACACATTCCCTGAAATAATCTCATCGTCAAAACGCTTCATAATTTTGAAAAATACTCTTGTATAAAGTCCATATAACCTATAATCGCCAATAGTAAATTTAAAATCGTTCCTATTTCCCTAATATTTTAACCAAAATAATCAATCCAATGTTTATTTAAATGCTTTCCTATGAAATTAGGAGGGAAATGGAGATTATCTTAATAAAGAATAGATTTGTATTGCCATCCGAAATTTCATGGATACGGAAATAAATATAATCATAAGCAAAACATAATTTTTTAACTTCATCACGAATAACACGGGACCATAACTCTATAGATTAATAACTTGCCAACCCCAATTAGGTATTTTCTAATCTTTTAATCTCTTGTCTTATATCTTCAATAACTTCTTCATTATATATTCGCTTTTTATCACCGTCTTTAACCGATATAACATAGAAAACTTTTCCACCATATAGTTCGGTAAATCTTTCATGTGTTTTTATTTGATTGTTTTTTTCATTTATTATCTGAGGGATAAAAGCATATCCTGCTGGTTTTATTTGTAACCCTATATATTTGTCTTTGATCTTTATAAAAAAATCTACATTAAAATTTCTATCCCATTCATCAGGAGCGGATTCTATCTTTACACCCAGAATATCTTGCAATTGTTCATAAATTGTTTTCTTTTCCGTTATGTAACCATCAAAGGTTCGCTGTATAACCAAATTAATTACATAACAAATACACTCTTCTTCCGTTACATCATCTATTTCCGCTCGAAGTACTTCACTAATCTTAACATATAATTTCCGTCCAATATCTTCCAGATGTTCTTTGGAACGGACATTTTTGTAGTAATAATTTTCCCAATCTTCGACTGTTTTCGGAGCACATCTCCTTATCTCCTCTGCCACACGTCCCACCATTTTTGTCTTTTGTAATCCCCATCTATTAATAGCACTATTTAATATCCATTCTTTGGGCACAGATTTGTCCTTTAATTTTCATAAATTTATCCTTGCAAAAATAGTCAAGCGAAGAATCAACATCTACCAATCCACTTTTTATAAGATGAGCATTTATAAAAGTCTTATTTTTTAAATAAAGATATACTAAAAGAAAACCTTCTGAATCATATTTTGTTTTATCGTATCTCAAAAATACTTTTCGGTTTTTTAATTTCTGTGTCAGATATTTCACTGCTTCAGATTCACAATCACTTCTTGTTTTAATTCCCAACAATTTTATTTTTAAACCATTATTAAGAGATACTTTCTCAGGGCTAATAACCTCTTTTACAATAAAATATTCCTCTCTCTCATATTCATTCTCCAAATCTATTTTAGAACCAAATTTAAGCATCTTAGGATTAATTTTTTTATCAAATCGAACAGGGTCTTTAAATATATAAGGCAGTTTTTCCATCTCTTTAGCCCAATTTATCCTCAGATCTTCTTGATAAATAATTTCGAAATAGGCTTCGGGAAACAACAAATTCTTATCGATACCCAACTTCTCTTTTATAATTGCAAGAAATCCTTCATTAATTTCATATCCAACAGAATTCCGGTGAAGATTTTTCGCTGATAATGTTGTTGTCCCACTTCCTAAAAAAGGATCTAAAACCGTATCCCCCACAAAACTAAACATTTTTACTAATCGCTTCGGTAATTCCTCCGGGAACATAGCCAGATGTTCAGTTTGTTTTTCACCATTAAAATTCCAGTGTCCGGAAAAATATTCATTCCATTCTTCTTTGTCAAGTTTCGATTTCTCTTTTAACTCTTTTGAAACAAAAGGAGATTCCCCGGGTTTTTTAAATATCAATATAAATTCATAATCGATTTTAATAATTCCATTTCTCGGATAAGGATAACTCCCCATTATAGAAGCACCACCTGTTGTATTCATCGTAGTCGGTTTCTGCCATATAATCGCCCCCATATAATCAAAACCGATTGTCTCACAAAATTTTATAATTTCGGTTCGTATCGGAATTATCTTATATCTACCATAATACACAGACCTCGCAAATTGGTCGCCAATATTTACACACAAACGGCATCCCTTATGTAAAACTCTAAAACACTCATACCATACCAGATTTAGATTATTGATATACTCTTCATAAGAATCATTAAAACCAATCTGCTTTTCGGTTCCGTAGTCTTTCAATTGCCAATAAGGAGGAGAAGTAATCACAAGATGAACACTTTCATCAGAAATCTCCTTCATCCTGCGGGAATCACCAATAATAATTTTATGAGATGTCTTCATAAATTCTAATTAAATCTCATACTTATATAATGTCTATATTATAAAATACCCACGGGACAAATAACATTTATAATAATTGTCTCTAATAGATTGCTCCCAAAATTCAAAAATAGATTTTTACGCCTGTAGCTGCTACAGGTCCTTCAATTTCGTTCTTGTGTTCCCGCTCAAAACTCTCTGTATCAAAACCAAACAAATACCCTAAACCCATAAAAATATCTGTCCGTCGGGTTACAGGCACATCAAAACCAACAAAAGGGGTAATTGATATAATATCTATCTCTTTTTTCCGACTGTATTTTATTGGGGAACCTAAAAACCCTACTTTCGCATTACCCGATGCCTCAAAATGGGAGTAATTTATAAATAAAGAGAAGTAAGGTTTTGTTTCTGATAGGACTTGCTTTAATTTTTTCCCAAAAGATTCTTTCCCGACCGGAGAAAATTTCGTTTTCCCGAAAGGATAATAATCCCAACCTACCCCTGCAAGAAACTCAACTCCTTTCAGGTCTAATTGAAACTTCAAGGGACCATAACGATTTCTATTATTAATTTTCCATAAACCACCTCCAACAACACTCCAAAAAGAAAAAAATTCCCCACAATGCAAACCAACACCTGCCCATATATCCCCAAAAAGTCCTATTTTCCGCATATCCTTAAATGTAACAATATCCTGCCATCCCGGGACCATTCCTCTCCCTATTTCATCAACTATATATACAGGTTTTTCTGAATTCAGTTCCGGAAAATAGGCATAATGTCCGATTAATAAATATAACCCTTTTGTTTTATCTCTATACTTTTCTTCAATGCCTTCTTCTGTATTCTCATCGTCTATACCTCGTATAGCGACTTGTTCTTTCTTGATACGAAACGGACGGGCTTCTTCCTCCTGTAAATGTTCCTCAGGAACTTCTTGTTTGTTATCGGCACTTGCAGGGAATGGACATATTATAAGAAGTAGAATACAAAATCTTCTTATTCTAAAGAAACTATAAAAAATGAATAATTTGACGATATGAAAAAATACAGTCTGTTCAGATTGACAACCATTCCTTCTCATTCCGTATTCACTATTTATTTTTTTTATAGATTTCATTATTTTATGCTCTTCTACTCCATCGGACTAAATAATAGCAAATATAATCAGATAGTAACACTTATACAATTTGCAAATAGAAAGATAAAATATCCATACTATTCAAATATCTATAAAATTTTCTGGTATTTAGTATTAGACTCAATAAAAAAACAAATATTAACTCCAATAAAATAAGGAGATTTTTTATGAGCGAAAATTTCAAATTAACACGCAGACAATTTAACACAGCAGCCGCACTGACTACCTTTGCGGTCATTTCGAAGAATATAGAATCTGCAGAAACAAATAGCGGAACTCTTAAAATCGGTTTAATTGGATGTGGAGGCAGAGGTTTTGGAGCCTTAAAGGATTGCATGGAAGGAAACGACAATATAAAGATTATAGCATTGGCAGATGTATTTGAGGACCGACTTAAAGAATGCAGGAAAAAATTAGAATCCATGCAGGGAAGAATGTATAAAGGGAAAGTACAAATCGATGATGGGCACTGCTTTACTGGTTTAGATGCGTACAAAAAGATATTGGAAACAGATATTGATGTAGTGATTCATGCTACACCACCGTTTGCTCGCCCCCAACATATTGAAGCGGCAATTGATGCAGGTAAGCATGTTTTTACAGAAAAGCCGTTAGCGGTTGACCCTGCGGGTATCCGGAGATTTATCAAAACATCACAAAAAGCCAAAGAAAAAAATTTATGTCTGCATACAGGGACACAACGACGTTCCAGCAATGCCTATCGTGAAACTATAAAGAAAATTCAGGATGGAGCCATAGGCGAAGTTATTTCTGCTCGTGTCTATTGGAATGGAGAATTACCCTTCAGCCATGAACGTAAACCGGAGTGGAGCGATTTAGAATATCGTCTCCGTAATTGGTATAACCAGATATGGACCTGTGGAGATAATATCGTTGAGCAACACATGCATAATATTGACATTATCAACTGGATTATGGGTACGCACCCTGTAAAAGTAGTGGCTTCCGGTGGAAGAGCATGGAAACCTCGCGAAGAAAGATATGGAGACCTCTGGGACCATTTTGAATGCGATTTTGAATATCCAAATGGGGTACACATGTTCAGTTTCTCCCGTCACTGGAATAATTCCAAAAATGATGTCTTTGAGCAAGTTTTTGGGACAAAAGGAAAGAGTATGTGCAATGACATGGGTAAAGATACAATGAACCCTTATGTTCAAGAACATATCGACCTCATCAAAGCCATTCGCGGTGAAGCCCCCTACTTAAATACAGGAATCGAATGTGCAGAAAGCACAATGACTGCAATTATGGGGCGTATGTCGGCCTATACGGGGAAAGAATTAACATGGGATGAGGCTCTAAATGCGGATTTGAGTATTGTCCCAGAAGATTTAGATTGGAACAAACCCTATCCAATAGGTCCTATCCCTGTTCCGGGTGAAGCATAATAAAAAGTTATTTTCAACCAATTACAAAAATAAAGAGGGTAGAATAAAAATCTATCCTCTTTATTTTTATTTTTATACAGAAGAATAACCTTAAAGATTCTTTGGCAAAATCTAAAAACACTACCCGACACATCGAACTTTGTCTATTTGGAAGTTAGATTATTTTATAAGTTGTTTTTTTGCTTTCAGGAGTGCCTTTTTCACCCAGTAAGGGCTGGTTCCACCGGGCGAATTGCGTCGTTTTACAATCGTTGTAGGTTGAAGAATGGTAAATACATCTTTATCGAATAATGACGAAAACGATTTATACTCATCCATAGAAAGTTCACGGAGATGTTTTTTATTCTTAATAGCATACAGGACTATTTTCCCTATGATAGAATGGGCCTCCCGAAAACTTACTCCTCGCTCCACTAGATAATCCGCAAGATCTGTGGCTTCCATATATCCTAAATCAAGTGCTCTCTGAATATTTTCTTGATTCACTCGAATAGAACTTACCATCTTTGTACAAACAATAAGAGAATTTTCTACTGTATCTGCAGTATCAAATACAACTTCTTTATCTTCCTGCATATCCCGATTATAAGTAAGGGGTAAACTCTTCATTACGGTTAGCAATGCAATCAAATGTCCATAGACTCTGCCGGATTTTCCTCGCACCAGTTCTGCTACATCCGGATTTTTCTTCTGTGGCATGATACTGGAACCCGTTGTAAACGCATCCCCAATTCCGATAAATCCGAACAAAGGAGATGACCAGATAATCAACTCCTCACACCAGCGAGAGAGGTGCATCATGATTAATGCAGAATAACTGCAAAATTCAATTAGAAAATCACGGTCGGAAACAGCGTCCATACTATTTGCACATAGTTGCTCAAAACCGAGTTGTTCTGCCACATAATAAGGGTCAATCGGATGAGGTGTCCCCGCGAGAGCCGTTGCTCCCAGGGGCAAAATGTTCACTCGAGGGCGAAGTTCTTTAAAACGCATTTTATCCCTCTGAAACATTTCAAAGTAAGCTAAAATATGGTGGGCCAGCAGAACAGGTTGTGCCGGTTGGAGATGGGTAAAGCCAGGAGTTATTATATCCAGATGGGCTTCCGCAAACTCTACCAGTACCCCCTGAAATTGGGTTATCAAATCAATAATAGTATCAATCTGGGCCCGAGTCCACAGTCGCACATCCGTAGCAACCTGGTCGTTGCGACTTCGCGCGGTATGTAATTTTTTTCCACATTCTCCAATTTTTTGAATAAGTGCATGTTCAATGTTGGTATGAACATCTTCCAGCGATGGGTTCCACACAAATTTTCCCTGTTCTATTTCTTTACGGATACATTCCAATCCCTGGACAATCTTTTGAGCGTCTTTCTGCGAAATAATTCTCTGTCTTCCCAGCATCCGCGCATGGGCTATGCTTGCCTGAATATCATACATCGCCAGACGGGAATCATAATGAACTGATGCTGTGAAGGCCTCCACTACCGGGTCTGTTTTCTCTTCAAATCTACCACCCCACTGTTTACTCATATTATAATCTCCATTAAAATGATCTTCCCTTACCAAGTGTAGTAAAAAAGAACCCTTTACTCGTCCATGCATCACCGGACAGAATATTATGGGTATCCAGTACAATTTTATTTCTCATTAAATTCTGAATCTTCTCAGGTTTTATCTTTTTAAATTCATCGTGAGCCGTAAGAATAACAAGACAATCCGCATTGCGAAGGGCTTCTTCCTCTGATAATAAAGGAACGGGAGAAAATTTTACATGCGGGTCGTGTAATGAAATCGAGTAATTTTTCAACTGAAGCAAACTATACACATGTAAAGAGGGACTTTCGCGTATATCATCTACATTTCCTTTGTAGGCTAACCCAAATAATGCAATTTTCGGATTATCAATATTTTTTATAAGGCTTTCAATCTTTTGAACAACAAAAGTCGGCATGGAATCATTCCGTTCCCTGGCCATACGGATTAACTTTGCATCCTCCGGAAACGCCTCTACAAGAAACCACGGGTCCACCGAAATACAATGTCCGCCAACACCCGGTCCTGCATGATGAAGATGAACACGAGGATGTCGATTGGCTAATTGGGCTACTTCCCAGAAATTAATGCCTATTTGTTCACACAAAATAGCCGTCTCATTCGCCAATGCGATATTCACATCACGATAAGTGTTTTCAATTAACTTGACCATCTCCGCAGTAGTCGCATCTGTAAGAAAGATATTCCCCTCAACAAAAGAACCGTATATCATTTTCGCGGATTCCGCACACTGAGGAGAAATTCCACCGATAATACGGTCATTATGGATTAATTCATGCATAATTTTTCCGGGCAAAACACGCTCCGGGCAATGAGCCAGATACACATCCATCCCGATTTTTAATCCCGATTGCTCAAGAATCGGGGCTAATAAATTTCTACATGTTCCGGGGGGGGATGTGGATTCAAGTATAACTAAATTCCCTTTTTTAAGGTATGGAACAATACTTGCTCCGGCTGATTTTACAAAAGCCATATCTGCCTTTTTTTGTTCAGTAATCGGCGTCGGTACCGCAATAATAAATACATCCGCGTATGTTGGTTCTGTTTGAGCCCGAAGTCGACCGGAGGCAATACCCGCCTGAACCATCGTCTGCAGTCCGGGCTCCTCTATATGAATTTCTCCTTTGTTTATTGTTTTTACCACTCGTTCTGAAATATCCACTCCTACTACATGATACCCACATGTAGCAAGAATACTTGCGGTAGGCAATCCAATATAACCTAAACCAAGAACACAAACTGTTTTCATAAATACTCCTTATTTCGATAACTCTTTATAAAGATGTCCTGCAATCCGTTTACCCGCTTTCCCGTCTCCATACGGATTGCTCTTATTCGCCATATCCTGATACATATCCTTATCGTCGAGTAATTTTTGGGCCGTATCCAGAATCCGTTCATAATGCGGTCCGACAAGTAACGCAGTCCCTGCTTGTACCGCTTCAGGACGCTCTGTAACATCGCGTAGAACCAATACGGGTTTTCCTAACGAGGGGGCTTCTTCCTGAATTCCTCCGGAATCCGTCAATATAAGATAACATTTTTTTAGTAGATGAACAAAGGGCACATATTCCAGTGGAGGAATAAGATACACACGCTCCTTATCCTGTAAGTACTTCTTCACAGAAGCAACCACATTAGGATTCGGATGTACAGGGAATAAAACTTCAATATCATCATTTTTATCAACCAAATCTGCAACTGCTTGAAAAATTTCTTCCATAGGAGAACCAAAACTTTCTCTGCGATGTGCCGTTAAAACAATCAGTCGCCTTTCTGTCCCTAACCTTTCCAGTAACGCATCCTCAAATCGATACGGTTTCTCCGCTATATACAAAAGAGCATCTATTCCTGTATTCCCGGTTACAAGAATTTTTTCCTCTTCAATATGTTCTGCAAGGAGATTCTTCTTTGCTTGTTCTGTAGGAGCATAAAGAAAATCACTTAAAGCATCAACAAGACGGCGATTCATTTCTTCCGGAAAAGGGTGATATTTATCATACGTTCTTAAACCTGCTTCCACATGCCCGATGGGTATTTGCTGATAATAACTGGCAAACCCTGCGGATAAAGTTGTTGTCGTATCGCCATGTACCAAAACCGTGCTCGGTTTCTTTTCAGAGAACAAATGGGATAAGCGTTCCAAAACACGAGAAGTAATCTCAACCAGCGTTTGACCGGGTGTCATTAAATTCAAATCGTAATGAACGGGCAAATTAAATGAACGAATAACCTGGTCAAGCAGTTCCCGATGTTGTGCAGTGAGACAAACTGTAACTTGAACTTTATCCGAAATTTCCTCCAAAGCCCGAACCACCGGCGCCATTTTTATAGCCTCGGGACGCGTTCCCATGATAACCCAAATATTCATCAAAACAAAACACATCCTTTCTAATAATTATCATACGAAATACCACATTAACAAAAAACGATAGTATTATAAAGGAATAAAGTTTATTTAAGAAAATAAGAATAATTATCAGACCTTCTTCCATAATCTTTGTTTTATAAAAAGCACTATAATATAGAAAATTATTAATGTTAAAAAACAAATTAGAAATTAAATTGATGGATGGATCGGTATTGTTAAAAATTTTACACACTATCCGATATTACAAACCGGAACAATTATATTGGTATACTTATTACCGCATACGAAAGTTATTACCTGTTAGGTTCTGGTTTAGAGAAAAACCCCTACCCAAGTTAGAAATAAATAAGGAACCTTTGAATAATTATGGACAATATGCTCGAAGTTGGGCCTCTGTTGAAAACAATCTTGAAACTCAAGCAAAAGATATACTGAAGGGGATATGGACTTATGCAGGAGAAGCAATACCCTTAATATTGTTGTTAGAGAATAAACATAAAAATTTGTCCCCTCTTGCTCTGTATGGATTCCATACTTTTGAATTTTTATGGAAACTCTGTTTGGCCCATTTACAATCTCCTGACAAAAAGTATGCTGATTTTGCAAAAAACTTCATGAAACAATGGAT
>Ga0209721_1000921_pt1 | contig 23956 bp, 26 predicted proteins | sample TshhotsprinmetaG_FD_184139 | JGI IMG/M metagenome (GOLD analysis project Ga0209721, IMG submission 184139) | Hot spring microbial communities from South Africa to study Microbial Dark Matter (Phase II) - Tshipise hot spring metaG (SPAdes)... | ecosystem: Environmental > Aquatic > Thermal springs...
CCGGGAGGTCAGGACCAGCTTGGTTCCTGGGCTTTGCTGCAACAGTTCCTCCAAAGCAGGGGGGTCGGGGAGCTCCTCGGCCTCGTCAAGAAAGAGAATGGCCGGTTGTTGCCTCAGATAGTGCCATACGGCTCCCTGTAGACTACCCTGGCCTAGGCTGTCCAAACCCAGGGCCTCGGCCAGGCCAGGGTAAAGGGCCTGGCCTTGTAAGTTCACCCAGGCAACCGGTGTGGCTGGCGTGAGCTGCTGGGCTACCGCCAGGGCCAGCCGGGTCTTGCCCACCCCTCCAGGCCCCACCAGGTTGAGCAGGCGGCAGTCAGGCCGAAGCAGAAGCTGCAACGCCTCCGCAAGCTCGGTCTGGCGTCCCACCAGCGGGGTAGGGGGGGTGGGCAGACGAGCGCGGGCTGGGTTGGTGTCCAGGGCGGCTGCCCGGGCTCGAACCTCCGGGCTTGGCTGCACACCGAGCTCCTGGAGCAGGTTCTGCTCGAGGCTTCGGTACAGGCGCAAAGCCCCCACCCGGTCCCCCTGGGCCTCACACAGGCGCATGGCCTCGAGGTAAAACTGTTCGGCTAGCGGATCAGCAGCAATGGCTTGTCGCCACAATGCCAGGGCTTCGCTCAGGTTGCCCTGGGCCTCTTCCCACCGGGCCAGCTCCTGCAAGCCGTGCAGGTAGTATTGCTGAATCTCTGCGCGCACCTGACCCAGCCAGTGCTCAAAGCTGGCCGTCTCGCGGGGTTGGAGCCCCTGAAGAAAGCTACCCCGGTACAGCGGTAAGGCTTTTCGGTAGGCTTGGGCGGCCAGTGCCTCTTCAAACTCCCACAGATCCACCTGGATAAGGCTGGGTTCGAGCCGCAACACGTGTTGTCCCACTTTTTGTAGGGCCGGGCCCAGCAGCTTTCCCAGCCTCGAGATCTCCTGTCGGAGGCTGGCTCGCGCCAGCTCTTCGGAGTTTTCCGGCCAGAGCAGCTCGATGAGCTGGCTTCGCGTGGCGCCCTCACGCTCCACGGACAAAAACGCCAGCAGGGCCAAAGCCTTGCGGGTTGTCAGGTGTTGGGGCTGGCCATCCCGCTCGAGGCCGGGCGGCCCCAGCAGCCGGAGTTTCAGCACTGGAACCTGCGCAATTTGCACTGAGGCATCATAAGACGGATTGCCAGCAGCACAGCGTGGTGCAAAACCCAGTCCTGCTCATCCTTGTATCAGATTTGGTTAGTTCGTCACCGGAGGGTGGCCACGCCGCGCCATGGTGCGGCGCAGAGTCACCGACCGAAGTTATCCGCGTAGCGGACGCCGACACCGCTTTAGTAATCACGCGAGCGCGATACCGATTGATTGCATCATGGGAAGGCGATGCCGCCTCTTAGAAGGGGGCCGTTTTCTTCGCCAAACGAGAGGTAGATGCTGGTTTCGCTGACCGCAGGGGGTGGGTTGTGCTCTGGGACCCTGCTTGCACCGCGTGCGGCTCAGGCAAGCCGTAAAGGTTTTGATTTGGAGGATTATCCTTTTTGACGGTATTACAGGTTTTGCAACATCACAATGGCCAGCCAGACCAGAAAGAAAACCGCCGAAAGTAGGGCTGTACCGTAACGAAGGGTATTCAGGTTTTTGTTTGGCTTGCGGGTCTGTTCCGACATGTCTGTACCTCACCCCAGCAACATCAGTAGTAAAGGCCTGGAAAGGTTTGGTTCTGACCACTGCTTCGAGCCTCAGCCTGAAAACGCCGGGCTCTGTTGACTATTTGCTGCGCCGATTCGGCATCCTCGCGGCCTGTGTAGCCCAGACTGATGGTCATCTGCAGCTCTGGGTGCAGTTGAGTCCAGGGGTATTTGAGTACGGCCACGCGCAGGCGCTCACAAACCCCAAAGGTCCGGTCGCCGGTAATGCCCCGCAGAAGAAGGCCAAAACCCTGGTCGCCTATCCGGCCCGCCACGTCTGAGGCCCGTAGGGCCTTGCGCACCAGCAGCCCCAGGCGGCCAAGGCTTTCCTGGTATGCGCTGGGGCTCAAACGCAGCTTGAGGGCCTCGAGGTGGTCGGGCTCGAGGTAGACCAGACTGAAGCTCTCCCCGGTACTGAAGACCTGCTCTAAAGTGCGGTTGAAGGCAGTCTGGCTCAGAAGTCCGGTCAGCGGGTCCTCCTCCAGCGCGAAGCCCCGGCTGCTGAGCAGGTTTTGCTGACGAGCCTCTAGCAGCTGCAGCGCCTCGTCCAGCGAGCTCTTGAGGATGGTTAGGCTGGGCTGGGGTTGTTCGAGCAGGTGGCGCATGGTTTGCAGCATCTCGGCCAGCCTCAGGTCTTCTTCGCGCACGGTCTTCATTTAGGCGGATTATAGGCAGGCTCAAAGCGCCTGCCTGTGAAGAATAAACATAACCTAAAGGTCGCCGGGCCCCACTAGGGCCCGGCCCCTAGGGTTTAGGTGCGCTTGATGTTGCCGTTGAGGCCGTTGGGGAAGAAGCCCCCCATCGTCCTGTTTGCCTCACCGGTCAGGTAGACGATCTTCAGCACCTCGCTGGTGGTCCGGCCAAAAGCGATGCCATCGTTATCGGCCAGCACCAGGTTGGCCCGGTTATTTTTGACGATGCCCTCGTCCTTGCCGCCCCCCACGCTGCCGCGCAGGTTGCTGATGGCCTGAACCACATCCTTAACGGTGAGGGTTGGCGTTACCGGCTCGTCTTTGCGATCATGGAGGAGCAGCCGGATCAGGCCGGCGTGGTAGGCCTCTACCGCCAGGATGCCCGCGGCGGAGTCGAGCACGGTGTTTTTGTCGGTGATCAGCTTGGCCGCGCCCTTGTAGGCACTGACCCCCACGTCCTCGAAGATAAAAGCCCCGTGGATGAAGAAAAGCTCGTTGGCAAAGGGGTTGAAGTTGGTAATGGCCCCACCGCTGGCGGCATTGCCGGCGGCCCGGAAGGCCTGGTCGAGGTCGATGACCGGGCGAGCTACGGCGGCACTCCCCAGGGCCTGGCGGATGAACTTGACGTGGGCCAGCTCGTCCTCGGCGATCTCCTGGGCGTACTCGAGCACATCCGGGCTCAGACCGGGGATGGGGCTGGTGCCGTTGAAGCCCGTGGGCAGCCGGATCTCAGCGTTCCCCCCGATGGTGGCAATCTCGTTGATGCGCCCCACCGCGGCCAGGTAGAAGGCGGCCTCGAGGTACTCCAAGTTGAGGGCGAAATTGAGCACGTCCACATCGATGTTGGGGCTCTGGCTCATGCCGGGGGTGGTGGCGCAGGCCCCCATCACCCCGCCCAGGACCAGGCCGGTGCCCATCAAGCCGGTTTGCCTTAGCATCTCCCTACGGTTCATACACTCCTCCTAGAACACGATCTGTCCGCGAATCTCGCCAGCCCGGAAAGCCGCGGTGTGGATGTCGAAGTACAGCTCCCCCTGGCGCAGGCGGGTGAGGTCCTCGATGCTGAGCTCGAGCCGGTCCATAAAGGTTGCGCTCCGGCCATCGGGGGCCGCCATCACCTTGAGGGCCTGCAGCAAGGGGCCGTTCTGTCCTTTGGGCCCCCGGTGGATGTGCACCGCGCTGGTCAGGCGGGCGTTGAGGGCCGGGTCGTCGACCGGGTCGCGGGTGTAGTCGCGGAAGGCCCCGGCCAGGTTGGCCACCGTCCCCTGGATGCTCAGCACGTTGCCCATCAGCTCCAGGCGCACCACGGCCAGAGCCGGGGTGTTGACCGGATTAGGCACGATCTCGGCCCCGCTCAGCACCACCGCCCGCACCTGGCCCATGCCCATCCCCTGGCCCAAAGCCACCGGCCCCAGGCCCAGAGCTGCCAGGCTACTGCCTACACCTTTTAGAAAGACTCTACGCTGCATGTGCACCTCCCTGTTTCAGGGGCCTCGAGGGCTACCTCGAGGCCCCAAAGGAACTACCTGCGGATGAAGCCCTGCACCGCACGGGTGGCCTGCTCTGGGGTGATAGCCACGGCAAAGGCCCGGCCCACCGGGGTCTGGGGCCCCTCAACCCGCCCGCCCAGCTCCAGCACCGAGTCGCGCAGCACGGCCAGGTGGGCCTCCTCGTTCATGGCGATGCTGGCCGCTGCCGAGAGCACCGCCTTGTTCTGGATCAGGGGAATGGCCCCCAGGTACGCCCCGGTGAAGGCGGTCTCCAGGGCCACCAGGGTCTCCAGCACCTTCACGCGGTTGGCTGCGTTGAACTGCAGGTCGCCGTAGGTGAACTGGGGCCGGGCCACCGGGGTGGCCCGGAAGGGGCCGCTGATGGTGTCCTGCAGGGCCTTGACGTGGGCCTCCTCGTGCTTCAGGGCCTCCGAGAGGTAGTCGCGGATGTCCCCAGGGAAGGCCACGGTCAGGGCGCGGGTGTAGGCGTCAGTGGCCAGGTACTCGGCGGTGAGGGCCAGGTTGAGCACGTCCAGATCGCTCACCCCCTGGGACTGGGCTACGGCCAGCTGGCCGAGCTGGGTGGCCAAAGCGGCGCTCAGGCCCCCGGCGGTCAGCACCTTGACGAACTGGCGGCGGTTGGCTTTCTTCGGGCTTTCCAAAAGTTCTAGCACGGCGTTCTCCTTATGGGTTGAACAAAAGAGGGCTTAGGGCCGATATACCGATGGAGGCGGCGTCTCTGTGCCGGGGCGAGTATGCAGATAGAGCAGCAGCTGGGCGTGGTTGAGCAGACTCCAGTGCTCTGTGATCAAGCCCCGCCGCAGGCGCAGAAGCTCGAGGTTCTCAAAGGCAAAGCGGCGTCCGCTGGGGGCCAGACCGGCAAACTCTCCCCGGTGGGTGCCTTGCCAGCGGCTGTGCAGGGCTACCCGGTCGGCCTCGGCAACTAGCCTGAGGATCTCGACCTCGAGGTCGGGGAAGGCTGCATGCAGCAGCGCGTACAGGCGCTTAGCCCCTTCCAGCCCTCCGGGCGAGCCCGGCAGAAGCACATCGTGGTCTTGGTAGTCCGGCGACAACAGTTGGTCTACCGCGCCCAGGTTGCCCCGATTGACCACCTCCTCCACAAATCGACGCACTATGCTTTTGTTAGCCTCAGACACGTACCTAACCTCCTGCGGGCTAGTGTGTAAAACTGGGCGTAAAAAAAACGTAAAAGGTCACAGGCACGGCTTGGGCAACCGCATCTACCGATGGACCGGCTGAATAAATAGTTGTCGAATTCGGGTAATGTAACCCCAACCTCGTTCATCGGAGCATTTCCAGGCATAATCTGAATACGAGATGAGTGCGCTCACCGAAGCCTCGGTACTGGAAGCCCTAAAGAGCGTCCACGACCCCGAGCTACACAAAGATCTGGTCTCGTTGGGGATGGTGGAAAAGATTGTCGTCCAGGGGGCACGGGTTGCGGTCAAAATCAATCTAACCACTCCAGCCTGCCCGCTTAAGGGTCAGATTGAAGGGGAAATCCGCGCAGCCATTGGCAGGATTGGCACCGCCGAGGTTGAAGTGCAGTTTGGCGCTCAGGTCAGGCCTCCGCAGAATTTGCCCCTGCCCGGCATCAAGCACGTCGTGGCTATTGCCTCGGGCAAAGGTGGGGTAGGGAAGAGCACCGTCGCGGCCAACCTAGCCATTGCCCTGGCCCAGGATGGAGCAAGCGTGGGCCTGCTGGACGCCGATATCTATGGGCCCAGCCAGGCCCAGATGTTCGGCACCCAGGGCATCAAGCTGACAGTCGACGAGCAAAAGCGGATGGTACCGCTCGAGCGCTATGGCATCAAGCTAATCAGCATTGCCAACATCGTGCCCCCGGGGCAGGCCATGGTCTGGCGTGGCCCTATTCTTCACGGCACCATCAAACAGTTTCTCCATGAGGTGGCCTGGGGGGAGCTCGACTACCTGATCATTGACCTACCCCCCGGCACGGGCGATGTACAGCTCTCCCTGTCGCAACTGACCCGGCTCTCGGGCGGCGTGATTGTGACGACCCCGCAGGATGTGGCCCGGATCGATGCCGAAAGGGCCGTAGACATGTTCAAGCGGGTACAGGTGGGTATCCTCGGCGTAATCGAGAACATGGCCTATTTTGAGCAGGGTGGCCTGAAAACCCACATCTTTGGCCAGGGCGGGGGTCGAAGGATGGCCGAACAGTACAAAACAGCCCTCCTGGGTGAGATTCCCATTGCGCTCTCGGTCCGCGAGGGCGGCGACAACGGGGTGCCTGTTGTGGTCAGCCAGCCCCAGTCTGCCGAGGCTGAAGCCTTCCGCCAGGCCGCGCGCAATTTGGCCGGTCAACTATCGGTGCAATCCTACATGTTGCTGCCGATGGCATAGGGGATTTATGGCCTTGGGAATGGGTGAAACCAAGTTGCGTATCCTGGAGACCTTGCGTTGTAAGTCGAGCTGCGCCGGTTCCTTAGCTGAGTCGCTGGGCATTTCCAAGGTTGCTGTGCACCGCCACCTGGAAGACCTCGAGCGCGAAGGCCTGGTGCGTTCTCGCCTCGAGAAAAACGAGGGCCGCGGTCGCCCTAAACAGGTCTACCAAGCCGTAGATGAGCAGGCTCCTTATGTACGCATGTGTGCCGACGTGCTCACCCACCTCAAAGAGCTGTTTGGTGCAGGTCTGGTACTTGAAGTGCTTTCTCGGCGCAACAACAAGCTGCTCGAGGAACTCGCCCCGCACATGGAAGGCCTGACCCTCGAGCAAAAGATCTATCGCCTGGCAGAATTCCTGACCGAGCAGGGATACCAGGCCAGCTTCTACTTTGAAAGCGGTGCCTGGTACTTGGAGCAGGGGCGCTGCCCCAAGCTGGCCCTTTCCATAGAGCACAGCGAGTTTTGCCATGCCGAGCTCGAGATGTACAAGAAGCTGCTGGGAGCTGTGGTTGTGCGTGAGGAGCGCATAGCCACGGGAGGCGATTGCTGCCGTTACCGAATAGAGGCAACAGGTGCACAGAGCTAAGTGGTTGGTCGAAAAAGTTTCGAGAGAATTGCTCAGCAACACAAGTTGGGAAGCAGTGTACTGGGTTCGATAAGTTCACCTAACGGCCCTTGGGCAGCACTCGGGAATTCATACCAGACTCGGTAAGTTCGTTGCCATCCGGGGACGAGCGGAACCGACCGAGGTTATCCGCGTAGCGGAGGGCGATACCGCCTCACTGCATAGCTGAAACGCGGTACCGCTATATTGCATTAACCGAACGTAATACCGCTTTGCTGCACTAAGGCAACAGATACCGCCCCTTGGAAGCGGGTTGCTTTCCTCGCCGAGATGTCGGTTTTGCTGATACGCTTTCTTCGCCGAGCTTGGTGAGGGGCGGGGGGTGCCTGAGCGTTGGAGAGGGGTTCGCCTGAGCGGTAAGAGACCTTCTCGGTGTACTCGTACCAGATTTGGTAGGTTCATCACTATTCGGTGACGGACTTACCCGATCGGAGTTATCTACATGGCGAAAGGGTACTGCCGTTTAGAAGGCAGAAGCTTCCCCTTCCCGATTCGGGTGAGGGTGCAGCCAGGATTGGGCTGTGGTCTTGGAACTGGCGCAAACGCTGGGGCTTGCCGGTTATTGCAGCTGGATGTCAGCCAGAAGTGTTAGGCGACGAGAGCTCCTATTGGACCGCTGGACTAGCTAAGCTTTATACGACCTAAGCAGATCACCTCGTTTTGGACCAGGAACTCCAGGTGGCAATCACCCGCCGATTCCAGGTCCAGGCTGAAACGTCCCGACAAATCCAGGGATTTGCTCACCTCCATGGTACCTTGCCTAAGACAGACCAGGGCTCTTTCAAAAGTAACCTGTTCTCTGCAGATGACCTGGCCTGCCAGGTGGGCGCCCGCTTGGTCCCACCTTAAGCTCAAGTCCAGATGATAGGGTCCAGCCTGATAAAGCTGCGACCAGCTGGCCATGGGCTGGGCCTGGTTACGCAGAGGTGTTCGTACCTCCCTGGAGTCCATCACCAAGATCGCCTGGTACACCGGCGCTGGTTGTTGGGAGGCCTCGGTGGGAGCGCGTTTTTGCATCTCAAGGGTTCCTTCTAAACCCCGCCTGCAGTCTAAGGCATTCGGCTGGGGGCAGTATCCAAAAATGAACAATATCACTAGATTGTACATAACGTTAATCAACAGACTATCGTCCAGGTTGCAGTCAGTTGCTTTAGCGTTAAGGCATATGGGGATGAATCTCCAGTAGCCGGGCACGGAGTCCTCATTCGTTGCGAAACCAACCGAATCTGGTACCGACGTTATTTGCGGGAACGACGTCAAGGTGAGGTTCACACTCGGAAGGGGAGCCCTGCACTACCGGTCTAGAAAGTGTGGACTCTCGATGGAGCTTGTACGACAAGAGGCTGTGGCCGAGGGCTTTTGTTGGTGATACCGGGCGTTTGGCGCTGCTTCTGCCTGCTATGATAAGAACATGTGGATGGCTACCCAGCTAGCACGACCTTAGAGGAGGCCGTTTTCGGAAGCTCCTCCTTCAAATTTGAAGGGGGTTTTTTCTGATTCCGATTGGTTTGTATCCGAATAGGCCCGTTTCGCTGTCCTTTTTTGGCCACCCAACCCCTACAATGAACCCTCGAGAACCGGAGAAGTGAAGCATGGTCATAACCGAAAAGTACAACCCCCACGAGATTGAGCCAAAATGGCAGAAATACTGGGATCAGATCGGACTGCTGAAGGCCACTGAGGCCGCCAATGGTACAAAAAAAGCCTATATCTTGGTGATGTTCCCTTACCCCTCGGGCGATCTGCACATGGGCCACCTGAAGAACTACACCATGGGCGACCTGCTGGCCCGTTTTCGTATCCAGCAGGGTTACTCGGTTTTACACCCCTTTGGCTGGGATGCCTTTGGCCTGCCCGCCGAAAACGCCGCCCTAAAAGGTGGTATTTCGCCTGCCGACTGGACTTTTGGCAACATCCGGCAGTCCAAAGAGTCGCTTAGCCTGATGGGCATCCGCTACGACTGGAGCCGTGAGGTTACGACCTGCCTGCCCGACTACTACAAGTGGAACCAGTGGATTTTCCTGAAGATGTACGAGCGGGGCCTGGCTTACCGCAAGAAAAGCTACGTCAACTGGGACCCCGTGGAGCAGAGTGTGCTGGCCAACGAACAGGTGATCGACGGACGAGGCTGGCGCTCGGGGGCTTTGGTCGAAAAGCGGGAGCTCGAGCAGTGGTACCTCAAGATCACCGACTACGCAGAGCGTCTGCTCGAGGACCTCGACAAGTTGCCGCGCTGGCCGGAAAAGGTCAAAGCCATGCAGCGGGCCTGGATTGGCAGGAGCACGGGGGCTGAGTTCGACTTCCAGGTCAAGGGTCACGATGCCAAAATTCGCGTGTTCTCTACCCGACCCGACACCATTTTTGGCGCTACCTTTATGGTGCTGGCCCCCGAGCACGAGCTGGTGTCACAGATCACCACACCTGAACAGAAGCCTGCTGTGGAGGCCTATGTGGCTGCTGCTCGGATGAAAAGCGAAGTCGAGCGCCAGATGGAAGACCGCGAGAAAACCGGTGTCTGGACCGGTGCCTACGCCATCAATCCGGCCAACGGCAAGGAAATCCCGGTCTGGATTGCCGACTACGTGCTTTCGGGCTACGGCACCGGGGCCATCATGGCGGTGCCCGGACAGGACGAGCGGGACTGGGAGTTTGCCGAGAAATTTGGTCTCGAGATCATCCGCACCGTGCAACCCCCAGCCGACTTTAGCGGCAAGGCTTACACAGACGACGGTCCTGCCATCAACTCGGATTTTCTGAACGGCCTCTACGTGGAGGATGCCAAAAAGCGCATCATCGCCTGGATGGAGGAACAAGGTATCGGCCAGGGCAAGGTCAACTACCGCCTGCGTGATTGGCTGATCAGCCGCCAGCGCTACTGGGGTACCCCTATCCCAATCATCCACTGTGATGCCTGTGGTACCGTTCCAGTACCCTACGATCAACTCCCGGTGGTGTTGCCCACCCTGAAGGATGTGGACGATATCCGCCCAAAGGGCAAGAGCCCGCTGGCCGCGCATCCCGAGTTTTATGAATGCGAGTGCCCCCGGTGCGGCGGTCAGGCCCGGCGCGATACCGATACCATGGACACCTTCATCGACTCATCGTGGTACTTCTTGCGCTACACCGATGCCCAGAACCCTGAGCGGCCTTTCGACCCCGATAAGGCCAACTTTTGGATGCCGGTAGACCAGTATATTGGTGGGGTTGAGCACGCCATCCTGCACCTGCTCTACAGCCGCTTCTTCACGAAGTTTCTGTACGACATCGGGATGGTGCAGGTTCAAGAACCGTTTGAGGGCCTCTTTACTCAGGGGATGGTGCAGGGCTGGACCGACGTAGGCGAGGTAGAGGTGCGCGGCGAGACCCTTCACTTCAGGAACGCCGAGCGGCGAGCCAAACTGGAAATTCCCGAGGTGCTCACCCTCGAGGAGGCCAGAAAGAGCGGAGCCGAGCTGCGCACCCATGCCGATGGCAGCGTCCACTTCTGGAAAGCCGCAACGATGTCCAAGAGCCTGGGCAACGGCGTGATGGTGGGACCTTTTGTTAAGGAACAGGGTGCTGATATTGCCCGCGTGACCATCCTCTTTGCCGCACCGCCCGAAAACGAGATGGTCTGGACCGAGGAAGGCGTGCAGGGGGCTTGGCGTTACCTCAACCGCGTCTATCGGATGGTGGCCGAGAACCTGGCGGAGCTTAAGGCCCAGGGTGAGCTGCAAAAACCAGCCAGGCTCGAGGGCAGCCACAAAAGCCTTTACCAGAAGCTGCACCAGACCATCAAAAAGGTAACCGAAGACATCGAGGCGCTGCGCTTCAACACTGCGATTGCAGCCCTGATGGAACTGCTCAACGCCATGGGCGATTATCGCAAGGAGCAAGGCATCACTCCGGTTTATCGCCATGCGGTGCTTTGCTATTTGCAGATGTTGGCCCCCTTCGCCCCCCATCTGGCCGAGGAACTCTGGCACCAGTTCCATGACTCGTCGGTCTTTCATGCGGCCTGGCCCGGTGTGGACGAGTCGGCTTTGGTGGCCGATAGCTTCGAGCTGGTTGTGCAGGTTAACGGTAAGGTGCGCGGTAAAACCAGCGCGAGTGTCCAGGCCAGCGAGGAGGAGGTCAAACGGCTGGCTCGAGAGCTGCCTAACGTACTGCAGCACATCGCAGGCAGGGAAGTGGTCAAAGAAATATATGTGCCGGGCAAACTGCTAAATATCGTGGTCAAGGGCTAAGAAGCGGTTATGTGATGCCGATCTGGTCTTGTATACCGGTATGCTTTAGGTATGCAGATAGGCTTGCTGGGTCTCGGGCTGATGGGTCGTCCGATGGCCAGGGTGCTTCTGGCCAAAGGATGGAATTTGCGGGCTTGGAACCGCAGCGTGCTGAGCCCCTGTTTAGTAGAGGGTATTCCTCTGGCTGGTTCGCTTGAAGAAGTGGCAGCTGCCGATGTGTTGCTATTGATGTTAGCCGACTCGGAGGCGGTAGATGAGGTGCTGAAGCGGCTCGAGCCGGGCCTTCGTCCGGGCCAGCTGGTGCTGGACATGGGCTCTTCCGACCCTGAGCACTCCAGACGGCACTACCAGCGTCTGAAAACCAAAAATATTGGTTGGGTCGATGCGCCGGTCTCGGGCGGGCCAGAGGGAGCTAGCAACGCGACACTGGCGATCATGGTCGGCGGCGATCCAAGCGACTTTGAGCGGGTTAAGCCCATCCTGGAAGCACTGGGGAGGCCGACCTACATGGGCGAGGCTGGAGCAGGGCACACTGCCAAGGTGATCAACCAGCTGATGGTGGGGCTATACATCGAGGCTGTGGCCGAGGCCATTGCCCTTGCACAGAGTCAGGGTCTTGATCCCCGTACCCTCCAGGCTGCGCTGCGGGGTGGCTTTGCCGACTCGAAGGTCTTGCAGATCCATGGCACCCGCATGATTGAGCGGAAGTTTGTACCGGGGGCAAAGGTAAGGACCCAGCTCAAGGACTTGCGACTGGCACGCAAACTGGTCGAAAAAGCTGGACTCAAACTACCCCACCTGGAGAGCACCCTTTCCTTGTACGCCGAGCTCGAGGCTGCCGGTGATGGCGACTTGGATCACTCGGCGCTGTTCAAGCGGCTTGACCCGGCCTGAACACCATGGCGCTTCCCCATGGCCTCAGAGTAGCCGGATAAAGCCCTCCAAAGGAGTCTTTGGCCGAGGCCCGGCGTAATCGTGCTGGCACTGTGGACTTGCTGGTGATGCGAAACTACGACCAGAGGCTAGGTGGTTGCAGCTATAACCTACCTCGAGCCCTGCGCCTGCAAACCTTGTAGAGCCAGTTTAGCTTCGCGGTAGCCAGGTTTGTAGCGTAGCGCCGCCTGAAAGTCGCCCCGGGCTCCCTCCAGGTGGCCCAGGGCTTTGCGGGCCTGGCCGCGCCAGTAATAGCTTTCCTCGTGGTCGTCTATGCGGCCCAGCACATCGTTGGCCAGCGCAATGACCTCCTGGTAGCGGCCGGTTCTGTAGTAGGCCTCATAAGGGCCAAACTGGTACCACAGCATCCGCCAGGGCCAGTTGTGGGCTGCATTGGCTGGTCGGCGCGGGTCGAGGGTGCGGTCGGGCCCAAGGCGGCGCGACTGGTCGTAGGCCTTGGCAGCCTCCTGCACGTTGCCCAGCCGGAGGTAGACGCTGCCCAGGTTGAACCACGCAAAGGCATTGCTGGGGCTGGCCTGGGTTTCGCGCCGGGCGAGCTCGAGGGCCATCTGCAGCTCGGTCTGCCCGCTCATACGGCTGCCGAGAATGTCTGCGACCTGCGCCTTGCGGTCTGGCGGATACACCACCAGATAGGTGCGGTTGAAAACCTGCCAGAGCCGATCCACCTCACCATAGCGCAGCGTCACTTTGGGGCCATAGTAGCTATCGAAGGCGTTGAAGAGACCCTGGCTATCGTTGTATCCCACCAGCAAGCGATAATGCCCCATCCCGCCGTGGTCGGGGGTCACAAACCAGGTCTCGATGATCACAGGAAAGCCCCCGGCCAGCAGCCGCTTGAGCAGGTTCAGATCGCCCGCTACGCCCAGGTGCACGCCAAACCCCTGGCTGCGGGCATACGCCGCCATCTCGTCGGCGTTCACGTTTTTGTCGTTTTTGTTGGGTTTGAGGACGGGAGCAATCTGGTACTGCGTGTTGCGGCTGCCCCAGTAGCTCAGGGCCATTCCCAGCGTAACTGGGCCGCAGTTGTTGTAGCGCTGGTATTCGTGGCGGGCGCCGTCAAGGAAAACACTGGCAGGCTGAGCCAGCGCAAAACTCAAGGTAGCCGCAAGAGACGCATAAAAAATGCTAAAACGGTGCCGCATCCGAATAGTATGGCAGAGCTTGGTGAGTCCGAACTGTGTTCTTAAGCCGAAGCGGTACGACCTCCCGACTGAGCCACAAGCCCCTGATGCTCCAAGTCCCGAATCCATTCGCGAATTTTTGTGGCTATCTGATCTCTGACTTTGCGGAAGGTATTTGTTTTTTCCTCGTCGGTGCCCTGCGCTTGGCTGGGGTCTTCGAACGGCCAGTACAACCGGTGGGTGCTGAAAGGAAAAAGCGGGCACTCCTGCTCGGCCCGGTCACAGACGATGATTAGGTAGGTAAAATTGAACTTACCACCCCAGTATTCCAGTAGGCTTTTGGCGTACTGGCCCTGCATGTCCAGGCCTATCTCCTGAAGCGCCTTTTGGGTGAAGGGGTTGATCTCGCTTGGATGAAGCCCTGCGCTATACACGTCAAAGTGGTCGCCCGCAAAGTGGCGCAACAGGGCCTCGGCCATCTGGCTACGGGCCGAGTTGTGGCTGCACAAAAACAACACCGATAACTTTCGTATGCCCACAAAAACCTCCATATCAGTGCGCGTTGGTGGTCAGACCTGCGGCCGTGGTCAGCAGAGCCTCGCTGGGCTCCCCGCCCTGTTTGAGCGTAGACATCAGCGACTCGCTCATCCTGCCCAGCGCATCGCGCACTTTGCGCCATTTCTCCCGGCTCTTGCCCGAAGGGTCGGGGAAGGCAACATGAAGTTTGCGGGTTTTGCCTGGATAAGCCGGACAGTTCTCGGCGGCGGCGTCGCAGACGGTGAGCACCAGATCGAAATTCCACGGGTCGGGCAGATCGTAAAGGGTTTTAGAGGTGTGGCTGGTCAGGTCAATGCCCACTTCCTGCATGACTGCAATGGCATCCGGTTTTACAAAGGTTTTTTCGGTGCCCGCAGAGCAGATTTCGCAGGGAAAATCCAACTTAAGGGCCCAGTAACGAAGCCACCCTTCGGCCATCTGGCTGCGGGCAGAGTTGTGGGTACAGAGCACCAGGATGCGCACCACGAAAAATTATCCCCCCAAAGTCATACCAATGTCAGCGGACTGTCAGGCTGGAGTGCCAGCAAAACAGGGTCAGAGGCCCTGGGTGGTCTTGGTCGGTTTTGGTTGGGCCAAGGCAATGGCCAGTGCCGAGATGGCTGCCAGAGCGGCAAAAGCCGACAGTACTGTGTTGTAGCCGCCAGACAGTTGGTGCAATGCACCTGCGGCAAAAGGGGCCAAGGTCTGAGCTACCGCGACGATGGAGGCCATGCTGCCGCTAATGCTGCCGTAGTGTTTGGCCCCGAAAGTTTCGGCAATCAGAGCGGGTTTGGCTAGCGAGATGGAACCATTGGCCAGCCCAAAGAACACTACAAATGCCCACAAGCCCAGACCCTCCGGCAAAGCCAGCAAGCTGAGCAAGCCCAGGGTGTAAAAGCTCAGAAAGATGGCGCTCAGCTTGAAGACGGAAACTTTTTCGCTGAATGGAGTGTAGATCAGGCGGCCTGCCAACTGCACGACGCCTACCAGTCCGGCAGCCGTTGCCACCAGTGCGGGGGCATGGCCTCTCTCGGTCAGCATAGGCACCAGATGGGCCGTGAGGGCGATGCTGGTGGCCCTGGAAAGGGCAAATCCCAGCGAGAGCCACCAGAAGGTGGGCTGGCGCAAGGCTTCTTTGGTACTGGTGTTGGGCTCGGGGGCCCCTGAATAGGCCGGATTCGTTTCGAAGGTCTCCCCGTCGGGTGCCTGCCCCAAATCGTTCGGATGGCGGCGCAACACCAGCGCATGAAGCGGAATGGTGCTGGCAAGAATCAGCGCCAGGATTTCCAGGGCGCTTCGCCAACCCACCGCCTGCACGAGCCAGGTGCAAAGCGGCACAAAAATAGTGCTGGCCAGCCCAGCTACCAGCGTGACCACCAGCATAGCTCTGGGACGGTAGCGACGAAACCAGACCGCCAGCACCGCGAAGGCCACCTCGTAGAGCACCATGGCCATGGCCAAGCCCAGACCTGCCCAGAGCAGATAGAACGCTGTGAGGTTTTGCACCTGGGCCCAACCCCAGACCAGGAGTGCTCCCCAGGCCGAACCCGCGGTCATGAGGGCCCTGGCCCCATGCCGATCGAACCAGCGTCCCACCGGAATGGCCGCCAGTCCAGAGACCATCAAGGCCAGCGAGAAAGCCGCCGAAGTCTCGGCACGGCTCCAACCCAGTTCGGCCTCCATGGGCTTTACGAAAACCCCAAAGGCGTAGTGGAGCACGCCAAAGCCAATGGTCTGGGTGAGGGCCAGCGCCCAGGCAATGCACCAGCCGTAATAAGAAGTATAGGAACGGGAAGGATAGGCCATAAGCTGGCTAGTGGTTGGCTTGAGGCTCCCATCTATGGCAAAAATGGCAGCTCGAGGAGCGTTGAGAGTCGGGGGTCACGTGCTAAAGCGAGAATCAAAGATCTTGAGGTTGTCTGGCTTATGGCTTGGAGCAGTTGGCCTTATCGTGGTTCTCTGAATTCTTGCAGCTACACCCAGCGACAAAAGCAAGCCCTGTTCAACCATTGGCTCTCGAAGACCGCAGCATTCTTTCCGAGAACCGCTCTAGGCTTCGGGCTGTTTTGGGGAGTATGCGAGGTGGAGGGTCATCGCAACAGCGGTTTCGGGACAAGTACCTCTAAGCTCTTCCGAATCGCTTAGGGCAACCGGCAGCTCTGAGCGCTGGACTTGTACAAAGCCGAAGCGATGAAAGTAATCTTGGGCTGTTTCGGTTAGCAGTGAGATCGAGGTCAGGTTTTTGTGCCGGGCTAGTTCGATAATACCCTCAGTTAACTTGGCTCCAATGCCTTGGGTGCGATAGTTCGGTTCTACCGCAACTGAACGCAACAAACCAATGTCCTGATGCACTTCTAGGCCGGCGCACCCGATCACTTTTTCGCCGTCGAGGGCCAGCATGAAGTTTAGAATGTGTTCTTCCAGACCTGCTTGGGGCAAATGGGCGGCGTCCAGCAGTGCCATCACTTCGGGTAGATCGCCGGAAGTAGCAGTGCAGTAGGTAATCATGATTCTCTTAGCTTATAGCCCGGGCGCAGTTTGACAGCAACCAGTCGCCGGGGCTGCCACTTCCAAAAGAGGGGTGCAACAGCCTGCAGAAGCCCGGTTATTGGCTTTACAGCTTACGCTGGGAGGGGTCAAGCGTACCACTAGATGGTCGCCCTCGAGGGCAATCTGACCTACTCGGTATTGGATAGCGGGAAGTGCCGCACTGCCGTATTCGAAGCGGATTTCCGACTCCCCCCGTACCGGCACCGAAGCCGCGACCTGGTTGTAGATGCCAAGGAACTTTTGTGCTGTCATGAACTCGGGTGTGTCCTTGGGGCCTGGCCCCATAAGTTGCACCACAGTCTCGCGCCAGAAGTTGGCCTGCCCACCGCAATCCATACTTTCGTAGGTGACGTTCATCACCTCAGTGACATGGTAGCCTGCTGCGATCTGCAGGCCGTTGGCATACTCGAAGACCAGCGGCTTGTCCTGGTACGTGGCCAGGGTCTCTAGCAGTTCCCGGGTTATCATGCATTCCTCCTTGTCAAACGTGAAGTTACCCGCCAATGGTGGGTAAAAAGGCTTTCACCACGTCGAAACCCTTGGGGTCAATCTGGTAGTACATCCACTTGCCGCGTTTGTCCCCTCTGACGAGATGGGCTGAGATCAGGCATTTCATGTGATGCGACACAGTAGGCTGGGCAAGACCGGTCACAGTTTCCAGATCGCAGGCACATACCCCCGGTTCAGGGCCACAGCAGGCCCCATCGGGGTTGTGGGCTAGGTGAGCCAGAATCTTGAGCCGGGTTGGGTCGGAGAGGGCCTTGAAAACCCAGGCTGCTGCCTCCAGCTGGCTTTCCATAAAATCTGCACCTCGATACATGACAACCGAATTCATGGGCCGATAATACATTTATAAATCTAAATCTGTCAATATGTTAGCCCATAAACTTGCCTCATTGCACGTTTTGTGGATGCTCTCACCTCCCCCAGGAGCGAGCCGCATGGTGCGACACAACTCGGGGGAACGTCTCAGAGACTGTCCTAAACCTTGTCAGACTGCACAATCGTCCATGGAACCCAGAGAAAGCCGCAGCCCTAGCTATCTTTCGGACAAGGTGTGGGCGATGCACGAACCTTTGATGCCCAGGCCCTCGCAGTTCCCCTGATGGCCAAAGGAGCATAGCGGGCGGGAGGCCCCGGCGGTATTCTCTACATCCACCGAGGAGGCACGAGCGCAGGAGGTCCAGCGACCTGCCGTACTGGAAAACGGTTTATCCCTACTTCAGGCTGTGGCGAAAGAGCGGTGTTATCGAACAACTGCATACCGCCTTACGCGAGGAGGCCCGCATCAAAGCGGTACGAACATGGGGAGCTTGGGCAGCCAGAGCGAGAAAACCAGCGAAAAGGTACGACGCGGAAAGAAGATCCTGGGGCGCTCAAGGCATCTGAGGGTGATACTTAGGGGCGTGGTGCGGCCCACTCACAGCACCGATGCTGAGGGCGGAAGGGTAACCTCGGTTGACCAAAGGAGCTTCCGCCATGTGTTCACTGAAGCTGTGCGCAGGCGTCAGTTCGACGGGACAGTACAGGCGGTGCAGCGGCCTGCACACAGTTTAGCGGCATGTTGAGGAACTACTTGAGGAGACTCGAGGGCATGAGAAGGTGGGGGGTGGAGCACAGCTTCAACCGCAGGCTCAACCGGGATTACGAACTGCTGCCGGGGACCTCAGAAACCCTAATCTACACCGCAACGACCTGACTCATGCTTGGGAGGTTGGTCTCTTAGACGGTTTTAAAACCTTCTCTGATTCGACCGAAGGTAGATGCTGGTTTCGCTGTTACGCTTTCTTCACCGAGATATGGATTTCGGCGATACGCTTTCTTCGCCGAGCACAGCGAGGGGGTAAGCTTGTTTCGCCGACCGGAGGGAGGGGTAGGCTGGGCTCTAGTTGTGCCGCGCGCGGCACAACCAAGCCACTAAAGTTTTTGATTTGGAAGATTATCTTTTTGAATCGGGCATGAGAGGTTATATTCAAGTATGGACACCCGGGGCTGGGTTCTCAAAGCCGTTGAAGCACTGCGTCATGCCAGCGAAAGGGAAATCATGCGCTGGCTGGACGAGGAAGGCGAAGCCCTATCCAAGGATGAGCTTCAGCGAACCCTCGAGCGCTTGCTCAAAGAGGGCCTGCTCGAGCTCAAGAACGACCTCTTTCGGCTCAAGCCCAAGAATAGCAGCCAAAGCGCATTTGACAGCCTTTTCAAGGACTGAGTAAATCCGTGCAGGGTGTCCTGCTACGGTTGTGGCCTGCGCTTGGGCCCGCGGGTGAGTTGCTAGAAGGTTAGCGTTTTTATACACGGGGGCTCAGCCGGTCGGGATTTTCATATCAGGTTCGATCAGTTGGTCACTGGATGGTGGCAAACTAACCCCGCCATAGGGAGACGCTAGTTTCGTCGACGGTAGGGGGGGTGGGTGTGCTCTAGGATTCTAGTTGCACCGCATGCGGTGCAACCAAACCGCCAAAGTTTTTCAAGGGTATCTTTTTGAATCCGGTATCAGACACGCTCCCTGCCCTCAAGCCGGGGTATAGCGGGGCCACTTCTGTGAAAACCGCCTTGAGCGTTAGAATCGAGTAATAAGCCATGAGAATTCTTCTGGTAGAAGATGAAGTTGGGCTGGCTGGACCATTGATGGCCTTACTGCGCCGTGAACGCTACGAGGTGGAGTGGGCCGGTAGCACCGCCCAGGCTCAAGCCCATCTGGACGATCACGATCCGGATTTGATCGCCCTGGATGTGATGCTGCCGGAGGGGGACGATGCGGGGTTTCGCTTTGCCCAGCAACTCCGCCAGGGGGGGTTTGGTGGGGCCATTCTGTTTTTGACTGCCCGCGATACCGTGGAGGACAGGATACAAGGGCTGGATCTGGGGGGCGACGATTATCTGGTGAAGCCCTTTTCGCTGGAGGAATTTCTAGCACGGGTGCGGGCTTTGCTTCGGCGAGGGGGCACCACCCGCCAGACCATCCTCGAGCGAGGCCCACTTCGCGTGGAGTTTACCAGCCGCAAGGTGTTCTGGAACCAGAAGCTGGTTTCGCTATCAGACAAGGAATTTGCTTTGTTGGAGCGCCTGGCTCTGCACCCTGAGCGGGTATTTGGGGTGGATGAGCTGCTGGAAAAGATATTTCCCGATACCGAGTCGGGCCATCGTATTTTGCGGGTATATGTACATCGTTTGAGGGAAAAGTTGGGTGAGAATGTAATAGCCACCCTGCCGGGGGGCTATACATTGGGAGTTTGACCCATGCGAGCACTGAGGCGCAAAACAGTTCAAGCCATCCCGGTGGCCCTGCCTAGACCTCAGGGCCGGGCGCTGCTGGGAGGGTTTCGCAGCCGCCTAATGCTCAGTTTGTCGGCTGTAGTAGTGCTGACAGCTTTGCTGGTGGGGGGGCTGGGGTTTTTGCGCTTCCAGGACACCCTGGGCCGGGAAGCCAGGCAGGATCTCGAGTCCGTGACCAGTGCAGTGGAACAAGCTCTGGTGCTTGACCAAGAGAAAGCCCTGCTCGACCCGAGTCGCCTGCCCAAACTGGCCGAGCTGGGGAGCAGCCGGTTTCGGGTGATGCGGGGCGACCAGGTGTTTCTGGAAATTGGGGGCCGCTTTCCTACCGAGGCGGCAGGATGGCTCAAAACGGAGCGCTCCCTGGAGCAAGGGTTTGTGCTCCAGGCTGCCCTCGAGACCCGTAACCAGAGCGAAGCCCTGCAGGCCTTCTGGCGAACTGAACTGCTGGCTCTGCCACTCTCGCTGCTCCTGGCCCTGATTGCAGCATACTTGCTTTTTGGCTATCTGATGCGTCCCGTGCGCCACCTGACCGAAGCGGCTCATGCCATCGCCCAGCAACGCTTCCCCCAGCCGGTTCCGGTGCCGCCTGGCCGGGACGAGCTCTCCGATCTGGCTGAAAGCTTCAACCGTATGACCCGGGCAGTGGAAGGGTTTTTGGAGCGTGAGCGTAATTTTTCCCGTTACACCTCGCACGAGCTGCGCACGCCGTTGGCCACGCTGCGGGCACAGGTGGAGGCCCTCGAGCGGGGCCTGCTACCCCCGGAGGAGTCGCTGCCCGCCATCAAGGGCAGCCTGGAGCGTCTGGAGCGTCTGCTAGCTGGTTTGCTGGCCCTGACCCGCAGCCCGCAAAACGACCCCCAGCCAGTTGAGATTGGCTTAACGTTACGATCTGTAGTACATAGCTGCACCCCAGAAGAGCGTTTGCGTATTACGCTTGAAGGAGACCTGGAAGCTCAGGTGCTGGGTTATGAGGAGCTCCTGCAACAGGCTCTGGGCAACCTGGTGGGCAATGCGCTCAAGTTTAGCCAAGGGCCAGTGCTGGTACAAGTCAGGTCGGATGCCATGATCCATATCCACATCCAAGACCAGGGCGCAGGGGTGCCCGAGGAGTTATTGCAACGCCTGGGCGATCCTTTCTTACGTATACAGCCCAGGGTCGAAGGGATGGGGCTGGGCCTGGCCCTTGCCCGGCACATCACGACCCTGCTGGGGGGCCGCCTCGAGTTTCGTAACCGCAGCGGTGGGGGTCTGGAGGCCATTCTGAGCCTCCCCAGGCTCGAGGTGAAGCGTGTCTAGCCTGCGCGCAATACTTCTGCTGTGGGCTGCCTTGGCCCTGCTGCCCCCCCCTGTGCTGGCTACCCGAACCAAAACCAGCAGCCAGCCAGACCTCGCGCCCGATGCACCGGTCATCGTGCAGCGTGGTAATGGCAACGGGGGCGGCAACGGCAACGGGAATGGCAATGGCGGGGGAAATGGCAACGGCAATAGCGGCGGCAACAGCAACAACGCAGGCGGAAACAGTGGTGGCAACAGCAACAACGCAGGCGGCAACAACGGGAATAACCAGAATCCCAACTCCAGTTCGAACCCTGGCTCCAACCCCTCGAGCGCCCGCCAGCCCCGCAGCTACATGGGCCAGGTTACGGTGAGTGCCGCCGGTCAGGTCATCTCGGGCAATGTGCGCATCCAGAGCAACTCCCCCTGGCTGAGCCTGGCCATACCGGGCATGTGGCTCGAGGCAACCGGCGTCTGGGAAGGCGAAGTTTTTGTCGCTACTGAAGTCAAGCTGCACAGCCCCGTACCCTGGGCCTTCTACCAGGGGCCCGCCAGCCTGGTGGGGGCCAGCCAGTACCAGTTTGTCAGCGCCTGGCTTTCCAACAACCGCAACGACCCCTTCCTGGCGCTGCGAACCTCCAGCGAGCAAGCCCAGGTGCGGGTGGTGGCCTACTTCGACGGCAACAAGTTCCGCGCCTTGCCAGCAGGTTTTCCCGTGCCGACAGGGCTCAAGCTAGGCTGGTACGAACTGATCGGCTCGGTAGGGGCGCAGGGGCTGGTCTGGTCTTCGGTCAAGCAGTTCCCGTAAACGAGCACCTGTGCTTCCTTCAAAGCGGGCTGTAGCGCCCACCGCTGCTCTGTACCAGCCCCTTGAGTTCCAGCAGCATTAACACCGAAAGGGTCTCGCTGGTGGCGAGGCCGGTGGACTGGGCAAGGTCGTCGGGCAGAGCTTCGGAGAGCTCGAGCAGGGCCCGGTACACCCTGGCCTCGTTTCCCTCCAGTTGCAGGCTTTGTTTTTGCGGCACCAGAACCCCCAGCGCACCCAGCACATCCTCGGCGTTCATCACCAGCCCGGCCCCATCCTGTATGAGCCGGTTGCTTCCCAGCGAAAAAGTATCGCCGGGGCGGCCCGGTACGGCCAGCACATCGCGGCCCAGCTCGGCTGCAAACTTGGCAGTAATCAGACTGCCGCTCTTTTCACCGGCCTCCACAACCAGAACTGCCTTGGAAAGGGCTGCCACGATGCGGTTGCGCCGAGGAAATAGTCCAGCCTGCGGCGGGGTTCCCAGGGCAAACTCCGACAGCACGTTCATCTGCTCGGCCAGAGCGCGGTTCTGGGGGGGATAGAACCTGTCCAGCGCGCTGCCCAAAACCCCCAGGGTGTAGCCACCGCCCTCCAGAGCACCTTTGTGCGATGCGGCGTCTATTCCCAGGGCCAGACCGGAGATGATGCCAATGCCGGCTTCGGCCAGCTCTCGAGCCACTTTGTGCGTCCAGGCAGCGGCCCAGGGGCTGGCCTTGCGGGTGCCCACGATGCCGATATTGCGCTCAGTGGGGGGCAGTTCGCCCTTCAGGTACAGCACCGCGGGTGGGCTCTCGAGGTGCAGCAAGGCTTCGGGGTAGTCGTCCTCCCACAACCCAATGAGCCGCAGGCCCAGCCGGTTGGCCTGCACACGCTCCTTTTCAGCCAGGCCCTCTTTGAGGGTTCTAGTATAGGCGGTGGCGATTTCCGGCCCCAACAGCTCGGCGATGGCCTCCACGCTCAGATCGCTCGAAAGGGCTTGCTGTAAACGCCTGGGGCCAATACCGGGGGTCAGTGCAAGGGCCAGAGGGTCGGGCATAGCTCGGACTAGGATAGCGGATAGGGGAGGGGTTGGGGGGGTCATCCTTTGCTTGCCTCTATACTGGAACAGTGACTGAAGGAACCACCTATTCCGGTTTTGTGGCCCTGGTGGGCAAGCCCAACGTGGGCAAATCTACCCTGCTCAATGCCATGTTGGGCGTCAAGATCGCCCCCATCAGCCCCAAGCCGCAGACCACCCGCAAGCGGGTACGCGGCATCCATACCGAGGGCAACCGCCAGATTGTCTTTGTGGACACGCCGGGCTGGCACGAGGCTGCCGATGCCATGAGCGAGTACATGATTCGCCAGATTACCGAGGCCCTGGCCGAGGTGAACGTCGTGCTGTGGCTGGTGGATCTGCGCCATCCCCCCACCCACGAAGACGAGCTGGTCGCACGCGCACTACGCCCTCTGAAGGGACGTGTACCCATTCTTCTGGTGGGCAACAAGAGCGACGCTGCCAAATACCCCGATGCGGCGATGCAGGCCTACGCCGAACTGCTGCCGGGTCTGGAAACCCGCATGATTTCCGCCCAGAACGAGCGCGAGGCCAAAGCCCTGCGCGATGAGCTGCTGGCCCTGCTGCCCGAGGGGCCCTTTTTCTTTCCCGAGGACTACGCCAAGGGCGACCAGACCCCCGAAGAATGGGCTGCCGAGATCGTGCGCGAGGAGGCCATGAAGCGCCTCAAAGAAGAGATTCCCTACTCGATTGCCACCAAGACCGAAGAATTCGAGCTGCGCGACAACGGGATGTTCTACATCCAGGTGAACATCTACGTCGAGCGCGAGGGGCACAAGCCCATCCTGATTGGTGCCGGGGGCCGGATGCTGCGGGAAATTGGGGCGGCGGCGCGCAAGCAGCTCGAGGTCTTCCTGGCCCGTAAGGTCTATCTGGATTTACAGGTCAAGGTCTACCCCAACTGGCGCAAGGATCCCGAGGCGCTGCGGGAACTGGGCTACCATTAGGCCATGGAGATGGGGCGACTGTTGCTGGTGCTGGGCCTGGTGCTCGTGGCCCTGGGCCTGGTATGGCTGTACGCCCCCTGGCTGGTGGGCTGGTTTGGCCGCCTGCCGGGCGATATCCGCATCGAACGGGAGGGCTTCCGGCTCTACCTTCCTCTGACCTCGATGCTGCTGGTCAGTGTGGCGTTGAGCCTGCTCCTGAACCTGCTAGCGCGCTGGTTTCGTTAGCCATCCCGAACCCCCAGCGGAAGGTTGTTTTGCTGCGAAACCCTGTTGAAAATGGTGCCCGCTAGCGAGTAGGCGAACTGCTTCATGGTTTGGG
>Ga0209721_1000924_pt1 | contig 23941 bp, 21 predicted proteins | sample TshhotsprinmetaG_FD_184139 | JGI IMG/M metagenome (GOLD analysis project Ga0209721, IMG submission 184139) | Hot spring microbial communities from South Africa to study Microbial Dark Matter (Phase II) - Tshipise hot spring metaG (SPAdes)... | ecosystem: Environmental > Aquatic > Thermal springs...
CCATTACAGAGGTGTCACCGCAAAAATCAGGTGGACTGCTTCTTAAAGACGAAGTATCTCATACTGGATTGGACTGATTGAATGAGTAGGTAATACCTGATTTAATAAAATTAGTTTTTTGATTGCACTTTCAGTGATTTTAAGACTATTGAGATGCCTGAAAACCTGCTTTCTTAACCCCCTCCACCAGTATTGCTGTATTTGACGACTTATGCAGATAAGCCACTTTCCTCTGGTAATCTTACTGTGAAGGCTTAAAAGTATAGTTGAAACGCTGTATCTAAACTTCGGATAAAAACCAATGGGTCTTGCAGTATGAACAGAGCCACAGTCCTTGCACTTCCACTTCTTTACATATAGCTGTTGTTCATATCCCTCAAAATATCGCCCTGCATATCCATTGCTCCATAATCTTAAGCTCTTGCACTGAGGATTAAGACACCTTTTTACCTTCGGCCATGGATAAGCCTTGCCAAGCTCAAAAAAGCCTCTTTACATTTATGGGTAGATAAAGTAACAATAGATTATCTCCTTGGAGGATAACTGAGAGAGTATCCTATATCCAAAAAAGACATCTCAGCTATCCTCCTTTTCTTTTTTGGTTAATTTAATGTGATAAAGTATATCTTTTATACAAAAAAGCGTGAGAAAAAGGAAGGTGTTTTAGGTAAGATAATGTGAGTGGGGACAAGCTTGGACAGAATATAAAACTCAAGTTGCTTATAGAAAGGATATTTTTGGTGTCCAATAGATTTTTTGGTGTTCCCAGTTTTTTTAACTATGCTATAGCGGATGGCATCTATAATTTGCTTTATCCTGACAAGACTGCACTAAAAGGAAAACCCAAAAATGCTGACGATTTTCAACTATGTTTTGAGTTCAGCTAAAAACTCAGGAAACTCCAGTTTGAGCTGCTATTGACTGTTTTATATCTAATTTATTACAATTTACATTCTGTAAAATCCTGATGAACTTAAATTTTTCTTGATATAGAGGAGGTAATATGCCAAGGGCAAAGGGTGGTTTTAAGACGAGGAGATATCATAAAAAGATTCTTAAACAAGCTAAAGGGCAGTATGGCGGGCGGAGCCGTTTGTATAAAGTCGCAGCACAGATTGTGGCTAAGGGGCTTCTTTCAGCGTACAAAGATAGAAGACTAAAAAAACGGGAGTTTAGGGCATTATGGATAGCAAGGATTAATGCTGCTGTGAGGGCATCTGGATTGACTTACAGCCATTTCATGAACTGTCTAAAAAAAAGCAATATAAACCTGAACAGGAAATCCCTTGCAGATCTGGCATATGCAAATCCCGAAGCCTTTGCAAAATTGGTTGATGAGATTAAGGGATTGGAAGCCGCTGCCAAATAAGAATATATGCTTGAAGATATAAAGGAAAAGTTCGCTAAAGACCTTGATGCAGCAGGGAATCTTTCGGAATTAAATAATCTTAAAGTTCAATATCTTGGCAAAAAGGGAATTATAACTTCTCAATTAAAATCTCTGTCTTCTTTGCCTGCCTCTGAACGACCTTCTGCTGGCAAGATAATCAATGATCTAAAGCTTTTTATTGAAAATGAGATTTCTAATAAGGAATCAGTTCTCAAGGAAGCTGAATTTAAAAATCAACTTCTGTCTGAATATATTGATATCACCCTGCCTGGCAAATATACTCCTCCAGGATGCCAACATCCCCTGAATAAGACTCTCTCTGAGGTCGTGGATATCTTCGTAAAAATGGGATTCAGCGTTGAAGAAGGGCCCGAAGTAGAGCTTGATTTTTATAACTTTGAGGCGTTGAATATACCAAAGGAGCATCCTGCAAGGGATATGCAGGATACTTTTTATGTTTCTGAAGATATTGTTTTAAGAACCCACACATCACCTGTTCAGATAAGAGGGATGAAGAAGAGAAAACCCCCTGTCAGGTTTATCGCTCCCGGTAAGGTTTATAGGTGTGACGCTGATATATCTCATACTCCTATGTTTCATCAGGTTGAAGGATTGATGATAGACAGACAGGTCACTTTCAGCAATCTCAAAGGTATTTTGATAGCCTTTATACATTTGATGTTTGGACATGACACTCCGGTAAGATTTCGTCCCAGTTTCTTTCCGTTTACTGAGCCGTCAGCAGAGGTCGATATGGGCTGCATACTCTGCAAAGGCGCTGGATGCAGGGTTTGCAAAGGCTCTGGTTGGCTTGAGATACTTGGGGCAGGGATGGTGCATCCTGTAGTTCTTGAGAATGTCGGATATGATATAGATATTTACAATGGTTTTGCTTTCGGGATGGGTGTTGAGAGGATAGCCATGCTCAAATATCAGATTGACGACATAAGACTCTTTTTTGAGAATGATTTAAGATTTTTGAGGCAATTCTAATGCGTATATCTTTTGAATGGATGAAGGAATACATTAAACTCGAGGCTACCCCAGAAGAAGTAGCTGCAAGGCTTACGATGATTGGACATGAAGTTGAGGCTATGGAAGAGGCAGGCGATGATGTCGTAATGGAGGTAAATGTAACTCCTAATAGACCTGATTGTCTGAGTATTTTCGGATTGGCAAGGGAATTATCCGCTTCATATGGGATACCCGTAGAATTCCCCGAACATCATTTTGCTGCAGAGCCTGGAGAGCTGGACTTCAACATTGATATACTCGACCCAGAGTTGTGCAACCGTTACGCTGGCAGGATTTTAAAAGGCATTGAAATTTCCCCGTCTCCTGAATGGATGAAAAAACGGCTTGAAAAATGCGGAATAAGGGCAATCAACAATGTTGTTGATGTAACAAACTATGTTTTACTTGAGCTTGGTCATCCCCTTCACGCCTTTGACTTGAGGACCCTCAAGGGCAATATGATTAGGGTTGGAACACCAAGAACAGTGAAGGGCGTCGTGGGAGGTTTAAAATTCAGGACACTCGATGAAGTTGAGAGGTTATTGCCTGATGACGCACTACTTATCTGGGACGCTCAGGAACCAGTTGCTATTGCCGGAATTATGGGCGGTATGGATACAGAGGTTAAGGATGACACTAAAGATATATTCATTGAGAGCGCCTATTTTCAACCTGCTTCGATTCGCCGGACATCAAAAGCCATAGGACTCAAAACTGAATCTTCATATCGCTTTGAGAGAGGAAGCGACATAAAGATGCTAAAAAAGGCGCTCGACAGGGCTGCCTTTCTCATGAAAAAGCTTGCTGGAGGGCTTATTTATGGAAAGCTCGACATTTATCCCAAGATGTATTATCCCCCCGAAATCAACATCAAACCTGAAAGAATCAACTCAGTTCTTGGGGTAACCCTACCTCATGATAAAATTATTAATTACCTTAAATCTCTTGGGCTTGAGATTAAAGATTCTCATGAAGGTCTCAGCGTTAAGCCTCCTTCTTTTAGACGGGACATAAAGAGAGAGGCTGATATTGTCGAAGAAATAGCAAGGCTTTACGGCTATGACCGGATTCCTGCAGAATTGCCAAAGGCTACAATAGGCTTTGACGAGCCTGATAAAGGAAACCTTTCTCAAAAGAATATAATCAAAGATGCATTCAGAATAAACTTTCTCAAAAACGGCTATACAGAAGTTATAAATTTTAGCTTTATGGGAGAGCAGGACATTGACCTACTAATCCTTTCGGATGATGATGAAAGAAAAAAGTTCACAAGAATAATGAATCCTCTCAGGGTAGAGGACTCTTATATGCGCACAACGCTGATTCCTTCGCTTTTGAGGAATGTTCAACATAACCTCTCACACGGCAATAGGGACCTGCGTTTGTTCGAGATATCCCGTGTGTTTATCGGAAATAGGGCTTTTTTAAAAGATATTGATTCACAGGATGCAAAACTGCCTCATGAAAGGCTGCATGCTGCTGCAGTCTGTTACAGAGAAAAATCCAAGACACTATACAAAGACGACACACACGATTTTTATCTAATGAAAGGAGTCATAGAGGCTGAATTCAATAGTCTCAAGCTAAAAAATTATTCTTTTATAAGGTCTTTAGAGCCTTTTCTTCATCCCGGACAGTCAGCGGATATTTATGTTTCTGATAAAAAGATTGGCTATATCGGTATGCTTGCCCCATCTGTGATTAACAAGTTGGATATAAAAGCATACAAACCACAAGTAGTTGTTGCAGAGTTCGATCTGGAAGCCCTCGCCGGGCATTTGAGCCGTGATATTATCTATAAGCATTTGTCAAAATTTCCATATGTTGAGAGGGATACGGCTATAATTCTTGATGCTGATATTGAATCTGCATTGCTTATGAAACTTGTAAGGGATTATCCAACAGACCTTATTGACGATGCATACATCTTTGATGTTTATCAGGGCAGCAACATCCCCGAGGGCAAAAAGAGCATCGCATTCAATGTAAGATACCGTGCAGCAGGCAGAACCCTTACGGATGAAGAGGTGGACATCTTGCACAAAGCGCTCGTGGAGTTTGTTCTGCAGCAAACTAAGGGGCAGTTAAGGGCATAAAACTTTTCTAAAACTCCACATCCCTGCCATATTGCAGGCTGATTATCTCTCTGGAGGTCTCCTCAACCGATTTGTTAGTTGTATCAACAACCTTCCATTTTTTGTTCTTTGCAAGCAAGTTATAAACATATTCTACTTCTTCAAATATCTTTTTAAGGTTAGTGTAGTCGCTACTTGTTTGATAATGCCTCATTCTTGCGAGTCTAACTTTCTGTAAAACTTCAGGGTTCATAGTCAGGCAGATAATCTTGTTCTGGTCAGCCTCATAGAGTTCATCTGGAAAGGGAATATACGGTATAATCGGGATGTTTAAAACCTTGAATCCTTGCTGCGCTAAGAAGAATGAGGTAGGTGTTTTGGATGTCCTTGACAAACCGATTAATATGATATCAGCGATAAAAACACCCTGCGCATTTTTGCCATCGTCATGGCTCAAGGTAAATTCAATAGCTTCTATCCTTTTGAAATACTTCTCATCAACCTTCCGAAGAAGTGTTGGATTTTCGAGGGCTGTCTGGCCTAAAAATTGTGAAAGTGCCTGTATGGGCGGTCCTATTATGTCAAAATAGGCAATACAACTTTTTCTGCAAAAATGCTTAATATAGTCTCTCATTTCTTTGCGCACAAGTGTATATGCTACAAAACCACATTCATCACGTGCTTGTTCCAGAACATTTTTAAGTTTTTCCTTGGAATCTATTTTAGGATAAACTGTAAATTTAACCTGCGGATTTTCAAACTGCACAAGCACTGCCCTGAGGATATCCATAGCGCTTTGACCTGTTGCATCAGATAGAATAAAAATCTTTTTCAATTTGTCTCTCCGTTTTATAGAATATTATTGCATTTGTATTAATGAAATATCACTATTTATAAAAACTCCTCACCATTTTTAAATTCATCATATCATCCTTTTCGCTCTTTTTAGGCGTCTCTAATATAACAGGGATACCATAAAACGCAGGGTGTCTGAGGAATCTTTTCATTGCCTCTTTGCCTATAAATCCCCTGCCGATATGTTCATGTCTGTCAACCTTTGAATTATAAGGTTTTTTAGAATCATTAAGATGAAACAATTTTAGTCTGTCGAGCCCTATATATGTCTGTATCTCCTTTATAAAATCTGTTAAACCACTTTTATCTGTTATATCATATCCTGCCGAGTATGCATGACTTGTATCTATACAAATCCCGCCAATTATGCCGCTATTAGCATTAAGCATTTGAGAAAGTTCTTCGAGTCTCGATGATATATCGCCTCTTTTCCCTGCCGTGTTTTCCAATAAAACTTTAGCAGTCCATCTCTTTCTCGCCGAAAGAGAGTGTAAAGCGTTTATTACCCTTTTTCGAGCATCTTTTTTATTGCCATCAGAAGAATTACCTGGATGTATCACTATATAATCTGCGCCCAGAGCATCTGCCATGTCCATCTCTTTTTCAACCAAATCAATAGTTTTGTTGTAAATGTCCTCTTTGCTTGAGCACAGGTTAATCAGATATGATGCGTGAATATATACTGGATTAATATCATGCTTCACCCTAAGTTCTCTGAACATGTGAATATCCTCATCAGTGATAGTAGGGGTGTCCCATTGTCTGGGGTTATGAGAGAATATCTGGATGGTTGTGCATCCAAGTTGCTTAGCCCTTTCGATAGACAGGTGCAAACCTCCAGCTATTGATGTATGAACGCCAAGCCTTATTTTTTTTGAACTCTTAAAGCCTGGCATTAATCTTCTGTTCTATTGAATTCAGCAATGAATGCAGATAATTTTCATCAATCAAGCCTGCTGATGAGGGCGTCTCAAATATCCTTTTAGGGATTCTCAGTTTATTGAAGGAAAAGCCTTCTCTAATCTTGAATCTATATTTCTCGGCATAAATCTCTTCTGCAACCCTTCCCAATTTCTCTTCAGTAAGTTCAAGCCCGCTGATTTTCATGGCTTCCAAGACTATTTGAGGGGTATAAATCTCCCTCGCAAAGAAACATATGACAAGACTCGACAGTATCTGTCTCCATATCTCTTCTGCTATAATCGCATCTGCCAACTCGTCTGGTAGCAGCTCTTTATTGAGCATCAGCTTTTTATCTACGGCATAGCCTGCATTGTCAAGGTGGCTATGGCGCGCCCCTGCAAGCCAGCCAGCATGGGCTGCAGGTCCTGTATGGTAACCGGGCATCTCATTGCCGCCAAAAGAAAGGGCAAAGTCCTGTCCGCCATAAACGGACGAGACATAATCAACTCCTCTTGAAAGGGCTTTATAAAAGTCGTTTTGCTGTTCGACCATCATCTTTACTGCTTCTATATATGAAGGATAATCCCCCCAGTTGAGTCTGAGTCCATTTGTCTCTTTTTCAGAGATTATCCCTCTTTCCATAGCCTCAGTCATCCATGCAAGCACAACCCCAGTGCTCATGCAATCGAGTCCGTAAGCCTCTATCCTGTCGAGGATTTTGAGCAATCCGTCAACATCCGACCCGCCGAGCATGGAACCAACAGCGTAAAGGAGTTCATAGTCATAACCGATCATGGTAGTCTTGTAAAAAAACGGCTCGTCATGATACGGTTCTCTCAATGCTGCTATATGAATGCATGCAACGGGACAATGGGCGCATGCAAGGCGCTTTCCAAGATATCCTTCTGCAATCTTCTCGCCTGAAATCTTTTCGGCTGACTCGAAAGTGCCCTCTTTCAGGTTTCTGGTGGGGAGCCCGTTTGACATATTAAGAGCAAGGACATTCATAGGAGTCCCGATTTCATGATATTTCTTCATAAGAGGTGATTCGGTAGCAGTTTTAAATATCAAATCATAAAGTTTTGAATATTCCTTCATCTCAGAAACAGGGAGGGAGCGTTTTCCAGACACAACAACGGCTTTTAATTTCTTGCTGCCGAAGACAGCACCAAGCCCAAGCCGTCCGAAATGGCGGAATGTCTCTGTAGTGACGCACGAAAAGGGTAGCATTTTCTCACCTGCAGGACCTATTCTCATAATCGTGCGAAACCCTGAAGAAGACTCTTTAGCCCTTATAAAACGGCCTGCGGTGATGCTGCTCTTCATACCCCACAATGTAGATGCGTCTCTGAAATAAACCTTGTCTCCATGAATGGCGACATAGCAGGGTCTTACGCTTGCCCCTTTAATGACTATCGCTCCATAGCCTGCCATTCGGATTGATATGGCGCTTCTGCCGCCTGCATGGCTCTCCCCAAGATTTCCAGTATGCGGAGATTTGAACATGGCTACAGTCTTTGATGCCATAGGAAATAACCCTGTAAGATGTCCAACAGAAAAAATTATAGGATTTTCGGGGCTGTAAGGGTCAATCCCCTGAGGGCATTCTTCTTTGAGAAGCTGTAGAGCGACACCTGCGCCGCCGATATATTTGCCAAAGAGGTCATCTCGTATTTCTTTATAAAAATGCCTTTTAGCGAGGTCTATGTAAAGAACTTTGCTCAGAGATTCCTGCTTATTCATGTTGAACCCCCATGCCTTTTTCGATTTCAATATCGGTTTTCCTGAGTTCTATAACGCCGTATGGACAGTATTTTGCGCAGTAACCGCAGTAAAAACATATAAGAGGTTTGTTGTTATCTTCATCCCAGAATATAGCATTTATAATGCAAGCCTTTACACATGTCCCGCAGCCTATGCATTTTTCTTTTTTTAGCAGGACACCTCCGACTTTCCTGACAAGGAGTGCATTCTCAGGACATACCCTTGCGCATGGGGGATCTTCACAGGCAATACATGTAATAACCATAAAACCTCTCTGCATACCGCCGGCTGACCTTATACCGATGCAAGTTTTGGAAAGGCCTGTATCCTTGTGAATCCTTGTGCAGGCAAACATACAACTCTGGCATCCCACACATTTTTCAGCATCAACAACCTCTAATCTCATATATCGCTCCTAAAAAAATATATTTACTACGATACCCGAATCATGCCGCCATTCTAACTTGTTTGATTAATTTTCGCATAGACACACAGCAGATTTTACACTCGCCAATTATTTTAAATTATACAAAACTTTAACTTAAATATATAATATACCAAATGGAGATCGTAACCTCTTTTTTAGCCACCATAATACCTATAATGTTTGCAATCAACGCCCCAGGGGTGCTGCCTATTTATATATCAATGACAGAAGGCGTCCATCCCGACGAGAGAAAAAAGATTGCCAGACAGTCAGTGCTTACTGCATTGGCGATTACAGTAATTTTCGTTTTTGTAGGAAGGGCAATCTTAAGCTCCATATCAATTACAGTTGAGGATTTTATGATTGCTGGCGGCATATTGCTTTTGGTAATCTCGATATCCGATTTATTGAAAATGGGGGAAAGCAAACCTGCTGATACAACTACACTTGGAGTTGTGCCGCTTGGAACTCCGCTGCTTGCAGGTCCTGCGACTTTAACTACCTCTCTTATACTTGTTGGAAACTACGGTTATATAATGGTGATATTGTCCCTTGCCCTTAATCTCTTCGGCGCATGGCTAATATTATACAAGGCAGATTCAATTATAAAGCTAATGGGTTTGAACGGAACAAGGGCATTTGCGAAGGTATCGTCTCTATTGTTGGCGGCAATTGCGATAAAGCTCATAAGAACAGGGCTGCTGAAAATAATTGGAAGCGAGTAAGAAAGAGGGTCAGAGTAAGAAAGAGGGTCAGGCTTGACTATTGACTTTCTTCGCTAAAATATTGGCAATAATTACTATAGCTTTAAGCCATTTTTATAATGCCACCTTTGATGCAACCTCAATAACCTTTTTTAATCTTTTTCTGTATATTCCTCAGTTGGAATAAAGTCTAAATCTCCATAAGAACCGAGTTCTCTCTTTTCCTTAAGCGCTCGGATATTTCAACAAGTTCGATAAGTTCTGTTCTTGTATCTTAGGGAAATTTTTCGCCATGTTCTATCAGAATCATTCCTACATTATGCCAGCTTGGCGGGTCTATCTTAACTTGCCTTAACATAGCCTTCTGGGCAAGTTCAACTATCTCCTGTGATTCCCTTATTACATCTCAGAGTAGTAGCCCCCCTTCCTGAAGTAATATGACAAGGATTTTGAGCCTTGTTAATGCCTTAGTCATACAGCTCTTAGCAAGGTCTATATCTGTCATAGCTCTATGGTCTTTCCAAATTTGTAATCCGGTTTCAAGAGCCAATAATAGCTACTCTTAAAAAAACCTTCTTAGGGGGTTCTAGAGTGCAGAGCAAACTTAGAACACCGAACAGATAACAGAAGATGAGAGATTTGACGGTTATTCTGCTATGCAGACATCAGAAAAACGGATGAACGCAGAGGAAATAATGGAGGTGTATCACAATTTATGGAAAGTAGAAAAGTCATTTAGAGTAATGAAGACCACCCTTGAAGTAAGACCGGTATCTCATTGGACAGAAACTATAAGTCTGGAAAAAATTTCAATGAGAAAATATTTGGAGATTGTTTGCTTCTAACAACTAAATTTTAAAGAGAGCAGCCGAATGCCTTTATTGTAGTGCTAATGGTTTATATTCCATTGTATTAAGCCTTCTTATAGTCTTTAGAGCTTCTCTCTTTAAAATAGGGTCTTTTTCATTGGCTATAAATTTTTTAAGATGAGGTATGACTGAAGGGTTCCCCAACTTTTCAAGAGCCCCGATAGCGCTCAATTTGAGGGCAAAATTTTTTTCTCTCAATATAGGAATCAAATGGGGGACTGCCTTCTCGTTACCTATGTCACCTAATGATTGTATGACCGCCTCTCTGACCACAAGATTGTCGTAATAAAGATTATCTAAAAGGGCTTCAAAAACTCTTTCATTATCTCTAAAATTACTAAGTGCAAGGGCTGTATTCCACTTTATAGCAGGGCAGTCAAAATTCAAAAACACATTCTCAAAAAACTGCAGCAGGATATGGAGCGCTTTTGTATTTTTGCTTTCTCCTAAATGCCTTATAGCCCTAATCTGAATCTCCCAATCCTCGTCTTTGTTTTTCAAAAACTCAATTAAGGCATCTACTGACCTTTCATCCCTTATTTTGCCGATTGCCTCAACGGCAGCAAGCCTTATCTGGGGTTCCTTATTTTGCAGGTCTTTAAGTAAAATTTGAAAATCAGCACTATAAGCATTACAGGCAGATAAATATAAGAATGGCCAAAGAAAAAACTGAAAAAGAAATCTTTTTTTATAAAATGAAATTTTTTTCAAATTAGATCTCTCCTTTTACAGTGTTTCAGGGGGAAGCAACCCGTGAAGTCTTATCAAACGAATATCATCATGAAAAGTTCTGCCTGTTGTAGTGAGATAGTTTCCCGTCATCAGGGCGTCAGCACCTGCCATAAAAACCATGGGATGAAACTCCCGAAGAATATGCTCCCTACCCCCACAAATTCTAATAGATTTATCTGCTAGGATAAACCTGAACAGGCTGATGATTCTGAGAGCTTCGAAGGGATGTAAAATCCTTTTGGATTCAAAGGGTGTCCCCTTTACAGGGATGAGAAAATTAATGGGGATAGATTGAACATCTAAATCCCTGAGCAGAAAAGCCATATCGAGCCTATCCATCCATGTTTCTCCCATGCCAAAAATGCCTCCTGAGCATACAGAAAGTCCTACCTCCTGTGCAGATTCTATTGTTTTTAATCTTTCAGCAAATGTGTGAGTTGAGCAAATCATAGGGAAAAATCTCTCAGATGTTTCGAGGTTATGATGATAACGGTCAAGCCCATTATCTTTGAGGAATGAAAGTTCATCTCTGGAAAGAATCCCGAGGGATGCACAGGGTATTAAGCCTATATCCCTAATCTTTTCAAAAATAGGACTGATTGTTTTTAGTTCCCTACTGGTGACTTTTTTGCCACTTGTGACTATGCTGAACCTTTTTACCCCCCCTGATTTTGCCTCCAAAGCCTTTTGGATTATGGCATCCTTATCTATCAACTGGAAAATCTTGACATCTGTTTTATACTTTGAGGATTGAGCACAATACGAACAATCTTCGGAGCATGCCCCTGACTTTGCATTGATGATTGCACAAAGGTCTATTTGATTACCAGCGTAGTGCCGTCTTATATTTTCGGCAGATGATAAAAGATCCAGCAAGTTAAGATCAGGAGATTGAGTTAAGATAATTGCTTCTGCTTTCGTAATGTAATTGCCAGAAAGCACCTTTTCTCTTAATAAAGCGATTTCCGAGCTGTAATTAATATCTAATCCTGAAATCACTGAATCCTTCAAGGCTATCTTCCCATATAAGTTCTATATTAGTCACCATCGAATAAGGAGGGCCCACATGACATTTTCTGACTGCAATTTCGATAATATCTTTTTCCCCCTCAAATACTGCCTCAACGCTTCGATTGGGTAGATTTCTTACCCAGCCTTTCAATCCGAGGGAATCAGCAAGTTCTTTGGTAAAAGCCCTGTAATAAACTCCCTGAACCTTGCCATGTATTGTGAGATGGGCCCTGCTTTTCATTTCTTAGCTCGATTCTATTGTATCCAAATCAACGGCTTCCTGCTCTTTTTCCTGCATCTTGTTATAAAAGTCGCCTTTGATGAAAGTGTTTTTATAACGGAACATCCCTGTTCCAGCAGGAATAATCTTGCCCATAATTACATTCTCTTTTAGCCCTTCAAGCCTATCAACCCTTCCGCTCAAAGCAGCCTCAGTAAGAACCCTTGTTGTCTCCTGAAAAGAAGCGGCTGAAACCCAACTATCAGTTGACAGGGAAGCCTTGGTGATACCCAAAAGCAAAGGACGCCCTTCAGCAGGCTTTCCTCCCTGCTCCTTTACCCGTCTGTTTTCCTCCAGATAAGTAATCCTATCAACCTCGTCTCCAATTAGAAAAGAAGTGTCACCGGGCTGTTCAATGCGGACGCGCCTCATCATCTGGCGAACTATTACCTCAATATGCTTATCATTTATGGTTACTCCCTGCAGTCTGTATACCCTTTGGACTTCATCAACAAGATATCTTTGTAATTCATTAGGACCTAAAATATCAAGGATGCTGTGAGGATTTACCGCCCCATCCATGAGCGGCTCTCCAGCCTTTACATAGTCGCCTTCATAAACGGTAACATGCTTACCCTTGGTAATGTAATACTCCCTCACTTCATCGCCGCTTCTTACATTAACAATCCTCATACCTTTACGAGTATCCTTATTGAATTCAATTACACCGTCTATCTCCGCAACGATTGCTTGTTCTTTTGGCTTTCTTGCCTCAAAAAGCTCGGCAACCCTTGGCAGACCACCAGTAATATCTTTAGTCTTCGTTGTCTCACGGGGTATCTTAGCTAAAACATCTCCTGGATGAACAATATCGTTTCTTTCAACAAGCAGATGAGCCCCCGCTGGCAGTGGATATGTTGCTGGATTGTTGGTTCCAGGTAACCTTGCAGTTTTTCCTGTCTCGTCTTTGATCGAGATTCTTGGCCTGTAAGCGGCTGGATTCTCTATTATAACTTTGGAGGCAAGCCCTGTTGTTTCATTCACCTCTTCTTTGAATGTTATGCCCTCAATAATATCTCCAAGGGCTATCTTGCCGCCAATCTCAGTAATAATAGGAGTAGAATAAGGGTCCCATTCGACAAAGGGTGTGCCTGCCTCTATGGGTGTGCCGTCTTTAACTTCTAAGTAATTGCCATTCTGGTCCTTAATGGATATCTTCGCGCCATAAACAAGATTGTATTTTTCCTGTCTGCCGGTTGAATCAACAATTGCGATCATGGCATTTCTATTTATTACTACCAGATGCCCTTCCTTATTTCTGACTGCATTTATATCCAAGAATTTAATTGTACCAGAATTCTTGGCAACAAGAACTGCTTGCTCAATTACTCTGGTAGCTGCTCCGCCTATATGAAATGTTCTCATTGTAAGCTGAGTGCCTGGCTCGCCAATAGACTGCGCAGCAATTATTCCTATGGCTTCCCCGATTTCTGCAGGAGCCCCCCTTGCCAGATCCATACCATAGCATTTTGAGCAAATGCCCTTCTTGGACTCGCATGTTAGAACAGATCTAATTTTAACTTTATCAATGCCTGAATCAATAATTTTTCTGGCAAGATCTATATCTATGTTGTCATTTTTATGAGCGATGATTTCACCGGTCAAAGGATCTTTGAGTGTTTCGAGTAGTGTCCTTCCAAATATCCTTTCTTCAAGGGGTTGAAGAATTTCACCCCCTTCTATGAGAGATGTAAGAATTATACCGTTTGTAGTGCCGCAATCTTGCTCGGTCAGTATTACATCCTGAGCAACATCTACGAGCCTTCGTGTTAGATAACCGGCATTTGCTGTCTTAAGTGCTGTATCTGCGAGCCCTTTTCTGGCACCGTGAGTAGATATAAAATATTGAATAGGGCTTAGTCCTTCCCTAAAATTAGCGGTAATAGGTGTTTCTATAATCTCTCCCGATGGTTTTGCCATTAGCCCTCTCATGCCCGCAAGTTGTCTGATTTGGGCTGTGCTTCCTCTTGCTCCTGAATCCGCCATCATATAAATGCTATTAAAAGATCTGCGCTCCTTTAAGGCTTCTTCAGATAAGGGCACCCCTTCTTCCTTGCCTAACTCCTTCATCATTTCATCTGCAACCTTTTCAGTAACATTTGTCCATATATCAATAACCTTATTGTATCTCTCTCCCTGAGTTATAAGTCCTTCAGAATACTGCCTCTGGACCTCCATAACTTCCTGCTCTGCTTCTTTTATTAATTCCGCCTTAGTAGAAGGGACGTGCATATCATCAATACAAATTGAAATACCCGCTAAGGTGGCATATTTAAATCCAAGCTTTTCAAGATTATTGAGAAAAACGACAGTCTCTCTCTTTCCACAGACTTTATGAATATGCTCAATGAGTTTACCAAGTTCTTTTTTGGTCAAATCTCTGTTGATAGCAGAAAAAGGTATATTCTGTGGGAGTATCTCCTTGAAGATAATCCTTCCAACGGTTGTATCAACGAACTCACCGTTTATTCTTACCTTAATTTTTGCATGCTCTTCCACAACTCCTGAATAGTATGCTTGAAGAACATCCTCCGGATCTGAAAATCTCTTATTCTCTCCAACCGCCCCTGTTTTCTGTTTAGTAAGATAGTAAATTCCCAAAACCATATCCTGTGTCGGCACTACAATTGGCTTGCCGTTTGCCGGTGAAAGGAGATTGTTGACAGACAACATCAAAACCCTTGCCTCTATCTGGGCTTCAATTGAAAGGGGGACATGAACTGCCATCTGATCACCATCAAAATCTGCATTGAAGGCAGTGCAAACAAGGGGATGAAGCTGGATCGCCTTGCCTTCGACTAATACAGGATCAAAAGCCTGAATGCCAAGTCTGTGAAGGGTTGGAGCGCGGTTTAAAAGAACAGGGTGTTCTTTAATGACTTCTTCAAGGGCATCCCATACCTCTGGTTTCTCTTTTTCTACAAGTCTTTTTGCCTGTTTGATCGTATTTGCAAAGCCTTTTTCCTCAAGTTTATTGAAAACAAAAGGCTTGAAAAGTTCCAAAGCCATAGTTTTAGGAATTCCGCATTGATTAAGGAGGAGATCGGGACCAACAACAATTACGGAACGGCCCGAGTAATCTACTCTTTTTCCAAGTAGATTCTGTCTGAAACGCCCCTGTTTACCCTTGATCATATCGCTGAGGGATTTCAGGGAGCGTTTTGTCCCTGTTTTGAGAGATTTAACCTTTTTGCTGTTGTCAAAAAGGGCATCAACAGCTTCTTGAAGCATCCTCTTTTCATTTTTTAAAATCACGCTAGGCGCTTTTAATTCAATCAATCTCTTAAGCCTATTATTTCTATTTATCACCCTTCTGTATAAATCATTAATATCAGAAGTGGCAAAACGGCCTCCATCCAGTGGAACAAGGGGTCTTAAATCAGGCGGTAAAACCGGAACTATATCGAGTATCATCCATTCAGGCTTATTTCCAGATTCAATAAATGCTTCTACTATACGCAATCTCTTTGTGAGTTTCCTCTTCATACCAGTAGAAGCTACAGCCTCAATCTTTGCCTTTAAATCAGCAGAAAGGGATTTGAGATCGACCCTTTTTAACAATTCCCTGACAGCTTCAGCGCCCATACCAGCTTTAAATCGGTTGCCGTATTCAGCAATATTCTGCCTGTATTCCTCTTCCGTGAGCAATTGTTTTTCTTTAAGGGGGGTATCCCCGGAATCAATTACAATATATTCTTCAAAATAAAGAACCTTTTCGAGTTGCCTTATTGTAATATCTAAAAGAGTCCCTATCCTGCTTGGAACGCCTCTCAAAAACCACACATGGGCTACAGGGGTAGCAAGCTCTATGTGCCCCATTCTCTCTCTTCTTACTTTTGACTGTATGACCTCAACACCGCATTTATCACATATAACGCCTCTGTGCTTCATTCTCTTATACTTGCCGCAAAGGCATTCCCAATCTCTTATAGGCCCAAAAATTTTGGCGCAAAATAATCCGTCGTGTTCTGGTTTGAATGTTCTGTAGTTTATGGTTTCAGGTTTTTTTATCTCGCCGTAAGACCATTCCCTTATTTTTTCAGGAGAGGCAAGTTTTATTCTGATAGCCTCAAAATTTTTCAGATTTTTTGGTTTTTGAAAAAGGGAATAAATATCTTCTGTCAATTTAATCCTCCCTGTTATATTTCTTTTCTAAAAGTTCAACATCAAGACACAGGCTTTGTAGTTCTTTTATTAATACATGGAATGATTCAGGCACTCCAGACTGTAAGATTGGATCGCCTTTTACTATAGCCTCATACATGTTAGATCTGCCTGTTATATCGTCGCTTTTAACAGTAAGAAATTCCTGAAGAGTATGGGCAGCGCCATAAGCCTCCAAAGCCCATACTTCCATTTCGCCCAGTCTCTGACCTCCGAACTGAGCTTTACCCCCAAGGGGCTGCTGAGTAACTAAAGAATAAGGACCAATTGAACGGGCATGGATTTTATCAGCAACTAGATGATGCAACTTTAACATATACATGCAACCGACTGTTACTGGTCTTTTGAATGGTTCTCCTGTTCTGCCGTCATACAGAATGGTCTGGCCCGAACTTGGTAGTCCTGTTTTTCTTAGCTGTTCCTTGATCTCGTATTCCTTCAAGCCTTCGAAGGCAGGGATAGCAAAATAAGAACCCGTTGCCATAGCAGCCCATCCCAAATGTGTTTCGAGTATCTGCCCCACATTCATTCTAGATGGAACACCAAGGGGGTTTAAAACGATATCTATAGGTGTGCCATCTGGCAAATAAGGCATATCTTCTTCAGGAAGAATCATGGAAACGACACCTTTGTTTCCATGACGACCTGCCATTTTATCGCCAATCTGTATTTTCCTTTTCATGGCAATAAATACTTTTACAATCTTGTTAACCCCTGGTGGTAGTTCATCGCCCTTTTTTAATCTTTCAATCCTTTCTGCGTGCTCTTTTTCAAGCTTTCTTATATAGTTGTTTATCTCTCCGTTTATCTGTTCAATCTTTGCCTTTACATCAAGTTTATCAATTTTTGCCTTCAGAAGAAGATTGATGTCTTTAATCTGAGCGAGATGTTTATCAGTCAACCTTTTCCCTTTTGCACAAACGATCTCTTTTGTTTCGGGATTTTTTAAATCTTCTAACAGTTTATTGCCAAGAAAAAGATTTTTTATTTGAGCTGTTTTTTCTGCTGTAAGAATTTTAATCTTCTCTTCAAGGTCTGTTTGAAGCCTGTTAATAACATCCTCCTCAATACTTTTTGTTCTTTCGTCCTTTTTAACACCTTTCCTCGCCAAAACGCGGACATCTACAACAATCCCTTCTATGCCTGGAGGCACATAGAGACTACTTTCTTTGACTTCCTCCGCTTTATCCCCAAATATTGCCCTTAGTAACTTTTCTTCGGCTGTCAAAAGGGGTTCTCCCTTAGGTGTAACCTTTCCAACAAGTATATCCCCAGCTTTAACCTCTGCGCCCATACGGATTATACCGCTTTGGTCAAGGTCTTTAAGCGCTTCTTCGCCTACATTCGGGATATCTCTTGTTATCTCTTCTGGGCCGAGCTTTGTTTCCCGGGCCTCGATATAAAATTCTTCTATATGTATTGAGGTAAATACATCATCTTTGACCAATCTTTCACTTAATAGTATTGCGTCTTCGAAGTTATATCCGCCCCATGGCATGAAGGCGACAAGAACATTTTGACCAAGGGCTAATTCGCCATGATCTGTTGAAGGACCATCAGCAAGGATAGTGCCTTTTTGGACCTTATCACCAACATTTACAAGAGGCTTTTGATTCATGCAGGTGCCCTGGTTTGAACGCTTGAATTTAATAAGATTATATATATCTACTATCTCACAACCGGCACCAGGTTCACTTCCTCTTATAACTATCCTTGTAGAGTCAACATGCTCCACAGTGCCAGCCCTTTTAGCTATAACAAGCCATCCTGAATCTCGTGCTGCAACATACTCCATACCCGTGCCAACAAGGGGTGCCTCGGGCCTTAGCAGCGGAACAGCTTGTCTTTGCATGTTAGAACCCATTAAGGCTCTGTTTGCATCATCATTTTCTAAAAATGGAATCAGAGATGCTGATATACCGATAATCTGCTTCGGGGAAACATCCATAAATTCAACATCCTTGACTTTAACCATCTTGAAGTCGCCACCGATTCTTGCAGAAACGGCTTCGCCTAAAAGTTTACCCTCTTTGTCCATAGGTGATGTGGCTTCTGCGATAGTATATTTCTCACTTTCCAGAGCTGAAAGATACAGAATCTCGTCAGTTACCTTCCCATCCACTACCTTTCTGTAAGGAGCCTCTATAAAACCGAATTCATTTATTCGCGCATATGTAGCAAGGGATGTGATAAGTCCGATGTTTGGCCCTTCAGGGGTTTCGATAGGACATATTCTGCCGTAGTGTGTAGCGTGAACATCCCTGACCTCAAATCCGGCTCTCTCTCTTGTCAGACCACCCGGACCAAGGGCGGAAAGCCTTCTTTTATGTGTAATTTCGGAGAGAGGATTTGTTTGATCCATAAACTGACTTAATTGGCTCGAACCAAAAAACTCCTTGATTGAAGCCATCACAGGCTTGGCATTTATTAAGTCATGAGGCATTGCCGAGTCAAGCTCAATAAGACTCATTTTTTCCTTTATTGTCCTTTCCATTCTTATGAGTCCCATCCGAAATTGATTCTCCAGGAGTTCCCCGATGCCCCTGACTCTCCTATTGCCCAGATGATCTATATCATCAACTTCGCCTTTTCCCGTTCTGAGATTAAGCAAATATCGCACAATCTCAATAATATCCTGATCCGTTAGGACTCTGACATCCAGGGGAGTGTCAAGGCCTAATTTTTGGTTTATCTTGAGCCTGCCAACAGGCGAAAGATCATACCTCTTGGGGTCAAAAAACAAACTGTTAAAAAATTCAACAGTTGCTGCATCAGTAATGGGTTCACCTGGTCTGAGCTTTTTGTAAATCTCTCTTAATGCCAGCTTTTTAGAGGTAACTTTATCGGTTAAGAGGGTCTCCCTAAAGGACGACAGATAATTAATATTATCTATAAATAAAACTTCCAGTGTTTTTATGTTAAGAGAGAGAATTTTATCAAAACTCTCTTCCGTAATCTCTTTATTGCCATCGAGTATCACCTCTCCTGTTTCAGGATCAATAATATCTTTGAGGGTTATCCTGCCGACTATCTCACTTCTGGAAATGGGAATCTCCTTAATACCAGCAGACTCTATTTTTTTAAGTGAAAGTTTTGTTATTTTACTGCCTTCTTTGACTATCAATTCCCCGGTGTCAGGTGATACTATGTTATTTTTTGCCCTGATCCCAATGAGAATATTGCTGACAGATCTTATATATGTATCTTTATCAATTATCTTAATTTCTTCGACAGGGTAAAAAATCTTTAGAAGTTCTTCGTCTGAGTAATCCAGACATTTCAAGATAATTGTTGCGGGGAGTTTTCTTCGCCTATCAATTCTTACGTAAAGAATATCCTTTGAATCGAACTCAAAGTCCAACCATGAACCCCTGACAGGTATCACCCTTGCAGTATAAAGAAGACGTCCGCTTGTGTGGGTTTTACCCTTATCTGGGGCAAAATACACGCCGGGCGATCTGTGAAGCTGACTAACGACGACCCTCTCGACCCCATTAATTATAAAACTACCGGTATCGGTCATGATCGGTATTTCCCCTATATAAACCTCTTGCTCTCTTGATTCTTTTAGAGACCTCTTATCTTCATCAGTCTTTTCCCAGATATCGAGCCTCACTTTTATCTTCAAGGGTGCAGCGTAAGTGGAACCTTTTAGAAGGCATTCAATAGGGGTTAACTTAAAATCACCAACATGATAAGAAATGAATTCTAAAGATGAATTATTATTATAATCAACGATTGGAAAAACACTGGTGAAAACAGCCTGTAACCCTTCATTAGCTCTTTTATCGGGAGGTACATCCTTCTGTAGAAATCGGTCAAAAGATTTTTTTTGAAATTCTACGAGGTAAGGGACATCAAGTACAGGCATCCCCCTGCCAAAATTCTGTCTTTGTCTCAAAATTTCTGTCATATAGCTCCTTACAAAAAAGTTAGGTGGTTAAGGAGTTTTCTGAAAATAGAGAAATGTTTAAACCTAAAAAATTGAAGTGTGCAAGGCTAAAATACTCATAAAACGAAACCTGCTGAGTTACAGCCTTGTGACAAACCTCTTCTACCGTTAAAAAAAACAGCTATCTCTTTTTCAGCGATTGAAATAATCCTTAACCACCTGAATTTGTATTACTTAATTTCTACTTTAGCTCCTTCTGCTTCAAGTTTAGCTTTGATCGCCTCTGCCTCTTCCTTCGGTACCCCGGCTTTAACCGGTTTTGGAGCGCCATCCACCAGATCTTTAGCTTCTTTCAGACCCAGGGCTGTGAGTTCTCTTACTACTTTGATAACCTGTATCTTTTTATCGCCTGCTGCTACAAGTATTACATCAAAACTCGTTTTCTCCTCCTCTTTGGGAGTAGCCGCCGTTGCGGTCGGGGCAGCCGCAACCGCTATGGGTGCAGCCGCTGTTACACCATACCTTTCTTCAAATTCCTTGATAAACTTGGACATCTCGAGAATAGTCATGTTATCAATGAACTGAAAAACATCTTCCTTTGTTATAGACATTTATGAACCTCCACTTTTTTCTCTATTATTTCTCAATGATTCTAATGCATGAACAAACTGATTGACAGTCTGGTTCAAAGAAAAAGCAAACTTAACCAAGGAAGAGCCCAAGGCTCCTCCTAACATCCCGAGAAGGACTGTTCTGGATGGAAGCGACGCTATCTCTTTCATCTCAGCAAAGGAGCATAATCTTCCTTCGATAATCCCGCTCTTGATTTTTAACTTTACATTTTTATCAGCAAAATCAAGAACCTTCTTGGTCATCTCTATTGGATCGCCATATGAAATAGCTAAGCCCGTAGGTCCACTAAAAAAATCTTTTGCTGATTCTACAGGGGTTCCTGACGCAGCTATATTGGTAATAGTATTTTTAACTACTTTATACTCAGCATTTACACTTTTCATTAGTCTTCTGAGTCCAATAATTTCTGCAACTGTCAAACCCTTATAGTCTGTGAGAACAACGGCTTTTGATCTCGAGAATTTCTCGGAAAGATCGCTAATCTGCTGGGATTTCTTTTCCTTAGTAATCAGGCTACTCCTCCTTTCTCAGAGACCACTTTCAGAGTGTTAATGAGAGATTTGATAAGGGCGGCGTTAGGTTCACACCTGTCTCGGTAGGCTGGAAGATTCAGTTTCATAAAAGCCTGATATCAATAAAAGGCGCCCTCAATTTTATTGATATTTTAAAATACAGCCTTTACAAAATCCCCAATTAAAGATTGACAAAGCTATGTTTGTCTAACTGCCTACGGTCTCCGACTTTCTATTTAGCGGACAAAGCCCGCTCGTAATTGATTTATGAATAAAATAAATTGTCCAGCTTTATAGGTATAGATTTATACAATTTTCAGCTTTTGAGCATCAACTTTAATGCCAGGGCCCATAGTAGATGAAACAGTTATCCTGCGAATATATCTGCCCTTTGATGTAGCAGGCTTAGCCCTGATAATTGATTTTAGGACAGCCATAACATTCTCAAGCAATTTTTCCTTATCGAAAGAGAGTTTTCCAATGGGAACATGAACAATACCAGCTTTATCTACCTTGTATTCCACCTTGCCGGCCTTAATTTCCTTTACGGCTTTAGCAATATCAAAGGTAACCGTCCCAAGCTTTGGATTTGGCATAAGTCCTCTCGGTCCAAGGATTTTTCCAAGCTTACCTACAACTCCCATCACATCAGGAGTTGCAACAGCCTTATCAAATTCGAGCCAGCCTTGCTGTATTTTCTCGACAAGATTCTCAACGCCGGTATAATCGGCGCCTGCGTCTAATGCCTCACGTTCTTTGTCGCCTTTAGCAAATACCAGTACCCTCACCTTCTTGCCAGTTCCATTGGGAAGCACTACCGTCCCTCTGACCATCTGGTCTGATTTTTTGGGATTCACACCCAGATTCACAGCCAGATCAACTGTCTCATCAAATTTAGCAACGGAGCATTCCTTTACCATCGATATTGCATCATCTATCGAGTATTCTTGTGAAAGTTCAATTTTTTGTTTAATATCTTCAAGTTTTTTGCCCACTGTTCACTCCTTAATTCTTGATTTCAACGCCCATGCTTTTTGCAGTTCCCTTAACTATCTCGACTGCTGATTGAAGAGATGTAGTATTGAGATCCTGGAGCTTCTTTTTTGCTATTTCCTCAATCTGCGCACTTGTTATCACGCCAACTTTATCCTTATTGGGATTACTTGAACCCTTAATAATGCCTGCAGCTTTTTTAATCAATTCTGATGCAGGGGGTGTTTTAAGAATAAAAGTGAAAGACCTGTCGTTATATATACTCAACACTACAGGGGTTAGCGTATCTCCCATATTCTGGGTTTGAGCATTGAACTGCTTGCAAAACTCCATAATATTAATTCCATGAGGACCAAGTGCAGGGCCAACAGGAGGTGCAGGATTAGCCTTTCCTGCAGGAATAACAAGCTTAACCTGAGCTACAACTTCTTTCTTCGCCATTTAATCCTCCATCCACATTCATAATGCTTTAAAAATTTATAAATAAATAAACTTTACTCCTTTAAAAAAGCCCTTTTACGTCTTTTCTGCTTGGTAAAAAGAAAGTTCAACGGGGGTCTGTCTCCCGAAAATGCTTACCATCACGCGCAGTCTTGAATGGTCTGCATCAACTTCATCAACATAACCCACAAAACTGCTGAAGGGCCCCTCAATAATTCTCACATTATCCCCCTTCTCGAACTGGCGTTTAACTAATGGTGCGGGGGCTTTATCGAGTTGAGTAAGGATTACATCAATCTCATCATCAGCAAGAGGGACTGGTTTTATACCACCAATAAAGCCTGTAACCCTTGGAATATTTTTGATAAGAAACCACGTCTCCTCAGTAAGTTCCATTTCTACCAAAATATAACCGGGATAGAACTTTTTCCCTGTCTCAGTTTTCTTTTTCCCTCTTAACTCTATAATTCTCTCGGTCGGAATTATTATTCTTGTAATCTTGTCATCAAGTCCGGTTAGTTTTGCCTTTTCCTGAATCGATGCCTTGACTTTCTCTTCATACCCGGAATAAGTGTGAACAGCATACCATTTTAATGACATTTATTTACCTTATGATAACTTTTAATGCCCGCGAGAGCCCAAAGTCAATTAAACCCAAAAAAACACCTATCAAAATTACCGTGATTATAACAACCCATATAGAACCAATCAATTCTTCTTTGCTTGGATAATTGACCTTTTTGGTTTCAGTTTTGACTTCGCCAAGAAAATTTTTAACTCTCTGAATCATTTTTATTCCTCATTCTCGAATGCGCAATAAAAGACAGGCCAGGAGGGATTTGAACCCCCACCCCTCGGATTTGGAGTCCGATGCTCTAGCCGTTAGAGCTACTGGCCTTTTTCAATCTTTTCCTCAGCATCCCGACAGGCTTTAAATTATTGATACTTTCCTTGTCCTTTATCTAAAAAAAGAATTTAAACTATATAAAAAATTGACAATCAGGATTTGGTCTCCTTATGTTGAGTGTGTTTTCTACAATGCCTGCAATATTTTTTACGATTCAATTTATCAGGAGTGTTTTTTTTGTTCTTAGTAGTTGAATAGTTTTTGTTCTTACATTCTGTGCACTGAAAAAGTATAATGTCTCTCATAGCTACTCCACCACCTCAGTCACAACCCCGGCTCCAACAGTCCTTCCGCCTTCCCTTATCGCAAACCTTAGCTCCTTCTCCATCGCTATCGGCGCTATCAACTCAACGGATATCATTACATTGTCTCCAG
>Ga0209721_1000928_pt1 | contig 23923 bp, 17 predicted proteins | sample TshhotsprinmetaG_FD_184139 | JGI IMG/M metagenome (GOLD analysis project Ga0209721, IMG submission 184139) | Hot spring microbial communities from South Africa to study Microbial Dark Matter (Phase II) - Tshipise hot spring metaG (SPAdes)... | ecosystem: Environmental > Aquatic > Thermal springs...
AAGGTAGTTCTTTGGCAAAGAAATCATGTCATATCCCTGCTTGAATATTATTTTAGACCCCAGTGATTTTAACCCTTAATTAGCGATAAGAAGGACTCCTTCAGGATTTGTATCATTTTAGAATTTGGATTTCAGGTTTTAAGTTGCATCTTCTTCCAATTATTATTTATTTTAGTATTTATGCGTTTGCCAAAATGGTTTAAAGTGAATATGTCGGGAATTCGTCCTACGGAAAATATTTTAAGAAGATACGCCCTTCACTCTGTGTGTGAAGAGAGTAGATGTCCCAATAAAAGTCATTGTTTTTCAATACCTACAGCGACCTTTTTAATTTTAGGCGATACATGCACGAGGAGTTGTTCCTTTTGTTCCATAAAAAGTGGAATTCCTTTGCCGATTGATCATAACGAACCTGCAAGGATTAGTGAAGCCTCAAGACATATGAGACTCAAATATGTTGTCATTACTTCTGTAACGAGAGACGACCTTTCTGATGGAGGGGCATCACACTTTTCAGATGTAATTCAGACAATTAAGAAAGATCTTGTTAATGTAAGGGTTGAAGTATTGACACCAGATTTTAAAGGCAATTTAGAGGCATTGAAAACTGTGCTTTCAGCCGAGCCGGATGTATTTAGCCATAACATCGAAACAGTAAAAAGGCTCTATCCTATGGTAAGGCCTCAGGCTGATTATAAACTTTCGCTCTCTATTTTAAAGAAAGCTTCAGAGACTTTTTCATCTAAAAAGGTCAAATCGGGTTTTATGGTTGGACTCGGCGAGACTTATGATGAGGTGGTTGAACTATTATGCGACCTTAGAGAGTCTGGCTGTAATTTTGTGACAATAGGGCAGTATCTCAGACCCTCAAAAAGAAATATCCCCGTAATTGAATATATCAAGCCAGAATTATTTGGGAGATTTCGGGAATTAGCCCTCTCAATGGGATTTGAATATGTTGCCTCAGGACCCCTTGTGAGAAGCTCTTGGAATGCCCATGAGGCTTTTGATTTAGCCGATAAGTGAATAAAAATGTTATAATTTCGATTAACTTTACGCTGGAGGAGGTAATGCTTAATGTATGAATTCAATCGGATTAAAAGACTGCCGCCTTATGTCTTTGCGATAGTCAACAATCTTAAAATGGAATATAGAAGAAGGGGTGAGGACATTATTGACCTTGGGATGGGAAATCCTGACATGCCGGCACCTAAACATGTTATTGATAAACTCTGTGAAGCCGCAAAGAATCCGAAAAATCACAGGTATTCTGCCTCCAAAGGCATAACACATCTAAGAATGGCTATATGCGAGTGGTATAAGAGAAGGTTTGATGTTGATTTAGACCCTGAATCTGAAGCCGTTGCGACGATAGGTTCAAAAGAGGGATTGTCTCACCTCGCCCTTGCTACCGTGCAACCCGGCGATGTAGTGATGACGCCTACCCCTGCATATCCGATACATCCATACAGCGTCATAATAGCTGGTGGTGAAGTAACGAGCATCCCGATTGGCAGAGGCGTGGATTTTTTTGCTGAGATGCAGAAGACATATAAGAAGACCTGGCCTAGGCCAAAGATGCTTATTATTAATTTTCCGCATAACCCTACTACAATGGTAGTCGAAGGATTGGAGTTTTTCACAAAGGTAGTTGACTTTGCAAAAGAGAACAATATTATTGTCCTGCACGACTTTGCCTATGCCGATTTAATTTTTGATGACTATAAGGCTCCGAGTTTTCTTCAGGTGCCAGGGGCTAAAGATATCGGAGTAGAGTTTTTCTCTCTTACAAAGAGCTATTCAATGGCTGGTTGGAGAGTCGGTTTTTGCGTTGGAAATAAAGATATCGTTGGAGCTCTCATCAAAATTAAGAGTTATCTTGACTATGGGATGTTTCAGCCGATTCAGATAGCCGGGATAGTTGCCCTTAGAGGACCTCAGGATTGTGTCGAGGAATACAGAAGTGTATATGAATCAAGAAGAAATGTCCTTATAAACGGACTTAACAAAGCCGGCTGGAAGATTGAACCACCAAAAGCCACAATGTTTGTGTGGGCAGAGATACCAGAAAAATTTAAACCCATGGGGTCACTTGAGTTTTGTAAGTATCTGATTACCAATGCAGGGGTTGCAGTATCTCCTGGTATAGGATTTGGGGAAGGCGGGGACGAATACGTCAGGTTTGCCCTTGTTGAAAATGAACACAGGATTAAGCAGGCTATAAAGGGGATTAAAAAAGCCCTAAACAAGTGAAATCTTAAAAAGGGGAAAATAAATGAAAAATAATCGAATTAATGTTGGGATAATTGGCTTTGGGACTGTTGGGTCGGGCACAGCAAAAATATTATTAAACAATGCACGGCTTCTTCAAGACAGAAGCGGTATTGAGTTTAATCTCAAAAGAATAGCCGATTTAGATATCACAAGGGATCGTGGTATAACAATCCCAAAGGGTATTCTGACAACTAATGCAGAAGATATCTTGAACGATGGAGATATTGACATTGTGGTTGAACTTATGGGCGGTATAAGGCCTGCTAAGGATTTTATTATAAAGGCAATCAAAAATAAAAAACATGTCGTTACTGCTAACAAAGCTCTCATAGCAACAGAAGGAAATGATATTCTCTCGGAAGCCCAACAAAACGGAGTGAGTGTTGGTTTTGAGGCTTCAGTGGCGGGTGGGATACCCATAATAAAGGTAATCAGAGAAGGTCTGGTTGCCAACAATATTGTTGCAGTTTACGGGATTATCAATGGAACTTCCAATTACATTTTGACCAAAATGACTGATGAAAAGGTGGATTTTTCAGTAGCCCTCAAGGAGGCGCAAAGACTGGGGTACGCTGAAGCCGAACCCACCTTTGATATAGAGGGCATAGATACTGCGCACAAGCTCACGATACTTTCATCCCTTGCTTATGGAATTCCTTTTATGTTCGATGATGTTTACAAAGAGGGAATCACCAAAATAACTGCTCAGGACATTGAGTTTGCTATTGAACTCGGCTATAAGATAAAACTACTTGCCATTCTAAAGGCACTTGATGGCGAGATAGAGATGAGGGTGCATCCAACTATGGTTCCCAATGAATATTTGATTTCCAAAGTTGACGGCGTATTTAATGCTATTTATGTGGAAGGCGACGCTGTTGGCTCTACCCTTTATTATGGAAGAGGCGCCGGGGATATGCCTACTGGAAGTGCGGTTGTGGCTGATATTGTCGATATCGGTAAGATTATTATCAGAAGCCAAACCCCTGACACCACAGTTATAAACCCAAATAGGGCAGATAAAAATTTAAAAATTAAGGACATCAAAGATATCGAGAGCAAGTATTATTTCAGGTTTTCAGCCCTCGATAAACCCGGTGTTCTTTCTAAGATTTCTGGCATACTTGGCAACTATAATATCAGCATTGCATCGGTAATACAGAAAGGCAGAAGGATAGGGGGGGCAGTTCCGGTGGTGGTTCTCACATATAAGGCAAAAGAAAGGGATGTGCTCCAGGCAGTTAAAGAGATTGACGAGCTGCAAGTTGTTTCTGAAAAAACAGTTTTCATCCGGGTAGAGGGGAGAGACGAATAATTAGGCTAATAATCAGGTGGTTTTAGGTATGTCGAAAATTAAGTTTGACAAAGTCATACAAACTCAGGAATTTCTGAATGTCACTAAAGGCTACGCCAGAGAGCCCTTTGAGGTAGAGGTTCGATATGATCCACTGTTCGGTAATACAAGTGTTTATAATAAACTACTTAAAGGGAAACTTAAGGTAATATTTGGTACCTCCGATGAGGATTTGATTGCCCAAATGGTGCAACAAAGTGCGGTAAACTGTATTTTGTGCAATGGCAAGATTGAAAGCAGTACCCCCAAATACCCCGAAGAGATCATTAAGTCAGGTCGTATCCAAATAGGTGAGGCTACCTTATTCCCCAATCTCTTCCCAATAGGCAAATATCATGCCGTGATTTCAATCTCTAAGGCGCATTTTCTAAGGCTGTCTGAATTCACTCCTCAACTGCTTATTGATGCCTTTTTATGTGCCCGTGATTTTGTAAGAAATGTCCTTAAAATCGATTTTCATCCTTTATATATTACTTTAAATGCCAACTACCTTTTTCCTTCGGGTTCAAGCCTCGTCCATCCTCATCTGCAGCTACTTATAACATCAATCCCTTATTCTTATCATAAAAGACTTATCGATGCATGCTTGAGTTATTACCAACAAAATAGTAGCAACTACTTTAATGATCTAATTCTTGAAGAAAAAAAACGGGGTGAAAGATACATCTCACAGTATGGAAGGTGGCATTTTGCTGCCTCTTTTGCACCTTCCGGCAGTAACGAGATAATAGCCATTCATGAGTCAGAAACCGATATATCAGGGCTCACAGAAACTGATATGAAGGATATTGCCACAGGGATATCTCAGGTTTTAAGCTATTACGAAAAAATGGGGTTTTTGAGCTTCAATTTCACGCTTTTTTCAAGTAGAAATTCAACAGGCTTTAACTGTTACTTTAAAATGATGACGAGGCAGAATCTCTATCCTAATTACAGAAACGACGACTACTATCTGCAAAAGATATTGCATTCAGAGCTTATGATTGTTTTGCCTGAAGAATTAGCCTCAGGTATTAGAGAATCATTAAAAAGTTAAAGTCTAATATTTTTACAAATTGATCGATATTACAGCCTTGTGCGATAATACAACAATACAACAAATGGCAATGAATGAAGGATAGGATTGAGGTGAAGAAATACTACATAAGAACTTTTGGATGTCAGATGAATCAACACGATTCTGAGAAGATATCAGGAATCTTAAAATCCGAAGGTTATTCTGAGACCTATGAGCCTACTGATGCAGATATTATTATATTCAATACTTGCAGTATTAGGCAGAAAGCTGAACAAAAGTTTTTTAGCCAGCTTGGTAAAACTAAAAGACTCAAAAAAAGAAAACCCGAACTAAAAATTGCTGTTGCAGGATGTATAGCTCAACATGAAGGGTCCAAAATTATCGAAAGGGCTCCTTATGTGGACTGTGTGTTAGGACCTCAAAATATTCATTTAATCCCTAGCATGATTAAAGAACGATCTGTTAATGTTGCTGTTGACGACAATTTTAATCTTGCAGACTTAGAATTTCAGGCAGATAGAAAGGATAAGTTAAAGGCTCTTGTTAATATTATGTATGGCTGCAATAATTTTTGTAGCTATTGTGTCGTTCCTTATACGCGTGGTAGAGAGCAGAGTAGGGCGGCTAAGGCGATATTAACAGAAATAAGAAATCTTGCAGATAAAGGATACAAAGAGGTAACACTTCTTGGACAAAATGTGAATTCCTATAAAAGTGAACTTGATTTCCCAGAACTTCTTTCCGAGATAAACAAAATTGATGGTATTAAGAGGATTCGTTTTATTACCTCACATCCTAAAGATCTTTCAGATAAGTTAATTTTTGCTATCAAAAACCTCGAGAAAGTTTGTGAACATATCCATTTACCTCTACAATCTGGTTCATCCAGAATACTCACCTTGATGAACAGAAAATACACATATCAGGATTATATTCAAAAGGTCGAGAAAATTAAAAAAGAAATACCAGATATTGCAATTACATCCGATATTATCGCTGGCTTTCCTCAAGAAACAGATGAAGACCATCAATTAACAATAAATGCCCTAAAAGAAGTGGAGTTTGATGGTATTTTTGCTTTTAAGTTTTCTCCTCGGCAAGGGACTAAGGCTGCTTCTTTGGACGGTCAACTGGAGGACAAGATTAAGTCAGCTAGGCTTTCAGAGATATTAGATCTTCAAAACGACATAACTGATAGAAAAAACAGGCATTTAGAAGGAACTATTCAAGAGATACTTATAGAAGGCTACTACGAAAAAAACAGTGATATGATTACGGGTAGGACAAGGGGAAACAAGATTTTTATTGCACCGTATAATCATGATATCAGCCCCGGCGCTCTTGTTTTTGCTAAAGTAATTAAAGCCAAACGGCATTCCCTTTTCGGTGATTTTATTTAGTCCTTTATGAAGTTTATCGTCCAAACCCTCGGCTGCAAAACCAATCAAGCAGAAAGTTATAAAATTGAAAAAATATTATTAGAAGCTGGCTATAAAAAAGCTGATATTTCTGAGAAACCTGATATATGTATAATCAATACCTGCGCTGTAACATCGAAAGCTGACCAGCAATCAAGACAACTCATCAAGAAATACTTAAAGAATGATATAAGAGTTATAGCAACCGGTTGTTATATAGAATTGAATTATGACATGCATAAGAGTATCCCCAATCTTAATATATTAAAAAATAATGAAAAATTTAATCTTATTGACACTCTCTTTCCTAAGCTGGATGGTATCATAGAGCCGTATTACCACCCCCGCCATAGGCCTGCCGTTAAGGTTCAGGATGGCTGCAACAATGCTTGCTCGTATTGCGTAATTCCTATGGCAAGGGGTAGGTCAAGAAGTATGCCTTTTAAAGATATTGTTGAAGAAATCATTTTTTATGAATCATTAGATTATAGAGAGATTGTCTTGACAGGTATACATTTAGGGTCTTATGGTCAAGATTTTATTCAAAAAGTAACTCTTGCCCAACTCTTAAAACAAATTTTAAGACAAACCAAGAAAGTTAGATTTAGGCTGAGTTCATTGGAAGTTAATGAAATAGATGACGAGTTACTTGAACTTTTGGATGAAAAACGCATTTGCAAACACCTTCATATACCACTCCAAAGTGGAGATGACAAAATCCTGGGCAGAATGAAAAGAACCTATACTACAAAAGAGTATAAGAAAATGTTAGATACAATCTTCAGTCGCTTTAATGACATAGCGGTCGGGACAGATGTTATTACAGGATTTCCCGGCGAGAATGAGGGATCGTTCATAAATACTAAACAAATTGTTGAAGAATTGCCCTTTTCTTATTTGCATGTTTTCCCTTTCTCGGCAAGACAAGGCACTTTGGCATTTAATTTACCTGATAAGGTGGATGAAGAAACAAAAATGGTTCGTTCTGCAATATTGCGAAAGATTGGTGAATCTAAAAAACTTATATATATCAATCATAATATCGGTAAAATCAAAGCCGCAATTGTGGAAACTAAAACAGATTCAGGATTTATTGCCACCACTGACAACTATATCAAGATATATCTGCCAGAAAATGACATGCTTAAAGAAGGAATGTTGATAAATGTTTTGATTGATGGCAGCAAAAATTTCTATGCAACCGGACGCCCACTAAATAATCTATAAACCAGTTCAAAAATATGATATTTTATCCTGCCTACAAATAATACATTTCCAAATAAGCCTGCGTCTATTCAAAGCTTAAATGATTTAGTAACAGATTTAATGACAGCTTATTAACATTTTTGGTTTATTTTTTATGTCTGATAAGATATATTATGTAAAATTATTTGGAATCGAAGATAATATTTCTGGTCTTTTCCTAAATATTAACTATTGATTGTATTCAAGAGATTATAGTTTGTTAGCTAAGTCTCATTGTGAACTTTTTGCCCTAAAAAGCGAAAAAAAACATAAAGGAGTTACCCAGTTGTGAAAACACGGAGGGTTCGTGACAATCTCAATTACGGATAGTTCAAAGGTTTAAGTTCGGGAAAATCAGCGATAGGATTTTCACGACAATGGAAATAGCCTTTCGCTCATTCTCGGAAGGTGTCCTTGCCTTCCTCCGAGGTCACCATCACGCCTCACCATCCTGGTGAGTCTTTTGTGATGGTGAAAGCCGCTCAAAGCTATTCCCATTGTCATATCAGCATTTTCTATATTGTTCTATCTCTATTTTTCGGTTCAAAGAACTCTCAATTTTTAACTTGAACCCTGAAACTTTCTGCCGTCGAATTTGGATGTGTTATGTTTATTGACAGATTAACTGTATATTAGTTGATAAATGTTTTCCCGCTCTCCCCTTCTTTGAGAGCTTGTTTAGATGCATTTAAAGCTCGTTCAAAGCCGTTCCAGTTGTGATTAGAAACCCTTATGTAGATTTTATATAATTTTGGTATTGTCAATTGAAAACTATTAATGATATATTGAAAGACATATTTGTCCATATTCTTTCGTTACCTTTGAAGTGGACATGCCTGTTTTTTAGATAGAAAAACTTTATGGAGGTTTATTTATTGTGCGCTATACTAAGTTTTTTATCCCTACCCTTAGAGAGGTACCATCTGATGCAGAGGCAGTAAGCCATAAACTTTTACTCAAAGCAGGCTATATCAGGCAACTCGCCGCAGGTTTATATATATTTCTGCCACTTTCATGGCGTGTTTTAAATAGGATTAATAAGATTTTAATTGAAGAGATGGAAGCAATTAATGCACAAGAAATTACGATGCCCATATTACACCCTGCCGAGATATGGCAGACGTCTGGCCGCTGGTATGAAATAAAGGAAGAGATGTTCCGGCTCCAAGACAGGAATAATAGAGACATGTGCCTCGGGATGACCCATGAGGAAATCATGACATGGCTTGCATCCAGAGAGATTCGTTCCTATCGGGAACTGCCACAAATCTGGTATCAGATACAAACTAAATTAAGGGATGAAGCGAGGCCGAAAAGCGGAATATTGAGAACAAGGGAATTTATTATGAAAGACAGTTATAGTTTCGACATTGATGAAGAGGGTCTCGAGAAAAGCTATAATCTCCACGCTGAGGCATACGATAAAATTTTTAACAGATGCGGTCTCAGGTTCTACAAAGTAGAGTCTGACCCTGGTATGATGGGTGGTGCCTGTGCTCATGAATATATGGCTCCAAGTTCTGCCGGTGAAGATGATATAGTAATCTGCTCAAATTGCAATTACATTGCTAATGTTGAGATAGCCCAATCTACTCCAACTGCTTCAGGTTTCCCTGAATGTCCATTAGAAGAATTATACACCCCTGATAAGAGGACGGTTCAAGAGGTCTCTAATTTCTTAAATATCGCGCCCTCTTTTTTTATTAAATCCTTGCTTCTTGTATGTCAAGACAGCTATGTTCTCACCCTACTCCGAGGCGATCAGGAACTCCATGAGAAGAAGGTATCTAAAATTATCGGACAGTTTAGCATCGCTCATAGGGATGAGGTTTTATCATACCTTGGAGTTGAAGCCGGGTTTATCGGCCCTTTAAACTTTAAGGGGCGCATAATCGCAGATTTATCTTTGAAAGAAGGTTTTTATATAACAGGTGCTAACAAACCGAATTATCATATAAAAGGCATTAAGGCTGGTGTTCATTTTAACCCTGAATGGCATGACATACATATTGCTAAATCTGGAGACTACTGTCCCAAATGTCATAGTATGTTATCCATTGAAAAAGCAATTGAAATTGGAAATATATTCAAGCTTGGTACTAAATATTCGATCCCGTTGAACGCCTTCTTTCTCGATAACAAAGGTCTTGAAAGACCAATGATAATGGGAAGCTATGGTATAGGGCCTGCACGGATTGCTGCCGCTGCAGTTGAGCAAAATCATGATGATGACGGCATAATTTGGCCCAAGACAATAGCCCCCTTTGATATCCACATATTGCCCCTGAACATGACTGATGGCAAAACAGTTCAATTATCAGAAGAGCTTTACAGAAATATTTCTGAAATATACAATAGCCTTACCGATAGAAATATGGATGTTTTGTTAGACGATAGAAATGTTAGGCCCGGTGTTAAATTCAAGGATGCTGATCTTATTGGGATTCCCCTTCAGATAATAATAGGCGAAAGGTCGCTAAAAAACAATTACATTGAGGTCAAGAAAAGGCGGACCAAGGAAATATTTAAGATAAACCTTAAACATGCAGAGGCTGATATTGTAAAAATCTATTATGAAACAGAATAGCTTTGAAGACCGTCAATTAATCGCCGCTATCGATGTCGGTTCAAATACAATCAGACTTTTAATTGGTTATACTGAAAATAACAAAATCATCAGGGTTTTCAACTCAAGGGCAGTAACCAGGCTTGGCAAAGATATCTTACAGACTTCGATTTTAAATACAGATAATATCAATAAATCAATTGATTATCTTCTAAAAATTAAATCTATATGTGAATATTACAAAGTAAGTGAAATTCATGCCGTTGGCACCAGCGCTTTAAGGGAAGCTAAAAACACCCAAAATTTTTTGGAAGAGGTAAAGCTTAAAACAGGTTTTGATATTCATATCATATCAGGCATGCGAGAAGCAGAATTGACCGTAAAAGGTGTAATGTCTAATTTTTTTTCTGATGATAAGATTGATCCCCACCCCACCAGGAGTTATCTAATAGTTGATATAGGCGGCGGAAGCACAGAATGGGTGTTTCAAAATGAAATTCAGGCTAAAGGGAGTATTCCTATCGGCGCTATCAAAACATATGAAAATTTTATTAAAAGCGACCCACCAAGCCAAAACGATATTGATAGATTAAAATATCATATTTATCAGGTTATTGCTGATTATGATTTAACTAAATGCTTACAAAATAATTCATTTACGGAAGATTTTAATTTTGTAGCGACAGGGGGCACTGCTACAACTATTGCAGCGATTGATATGGGATTGGATGAATATGACGGCGATAGGATACATCTTCACCAAATTTCCCGCCCTACCCTTCAATTGCTCTTTAAACAATTAATCACAATGCCTTTGAGAATTAGGCAAACTATAAAAGGACTTGAGCCAGATAGGGCAGACATTATAATTACCGGTTTGCTTATACTTTTATGCCTCATGGAGATTTCTAAAAGTAATAAAACAATAGTAAGCGATTTTGGTATTCTCGAGGGATTATTACATGAAAGGTGTAATTTGAGGGCTTAAAATGCTTTTGGAAAATACCTCTGTAATTTTAAAAAGAATAAGCCATGCAGCGATGCGGGCAGGAAGAAATCCCGAAGAAATCAAGCTCATTGCGGTTACCAAAACGGTGAAGGAAGATACAATCAGAAAGGCAGCAGATATCGGGCTCAGGATATTCGGAGAAAATAGAGTTCAGGAAGCTCAATCAAAAATTCAATCACTTAAAGAATACTTTATCAAGTGCCACTTTAATGTTCAATGGCATTTAATAGGCCATCTCCAGAAGAATAAGGTCAAGGTTGCAGTCCAGTTATTTGATCTTATCCATACCCTTGACTCATTAGAACTCGCTGAAGAGATTAATAAGCATGCTGAAAGAACTAACAAAATTCAAAAGGTTCTTATTCAGGTTAAATTATCTGATGAAGAAACTAAACACGGAATTACTGAAGAAGGATTATCAAGATTGTTAGATGGAATAAAATCACTCAAATATATTGAATTATTAGGTTTAATGACTATGCCTCCATACTTTCAAAACCCTGAAGATGCGAGACCTTATTTCAGGCGTTTAAGGGAAATAAGGGATATCATAAGTAAGGAAGGATATTACCTCCCCGAACTCTCAATGGGCATGTCAAACGACTTTCAGTTAGCCATAGAAGAAGGCGCCACACTTGTCAGAATTGGCACAGCAATTTTTGGCGAAAGACAGTAGTTTTTTTAATAATCATTAACTATATTGCTTTACTCTAAGCAGCTCACTGCTTGATGTAGGATATTTCAATGAATTTTCAAAAGGAGTTTAAATGGGCAAAAACTTGGTTGAAAAGATTCTCGAGCCTCATCTGTTATATGGAGAATTGAAGGCGGGCAGCACAATTGGTTTAAAGGTTGATCAAGTATATACCCAAGATGCTACAGGAACTATGACCTGGCTTGAGTTTGAAGCCATTGGCATAGACAGAATCAGAGTTCCATTGGCTGTTTCATATATTGATCATAATATGCTCCAGTCTAATTTCATGAACGCTGACGATCATGTATTCTTGCAGACTGCCGCAGCTAAATTCGGTGCATATTTTTCAAAACCTGGAAACGGCATATGCCACCAGATTCACCTCGAGCGTTTTGCGATGCCTGGCAAAATCGCACTTGGCACCGACAGCCATACCCCTACAGGTGGAGGAATTGGCATGATCTCAATCGGCGTAGGTGGGCTTGAGGCTGCTACAGTAATGGCTGGAGCACCTTTTCAAATCGTTATGCCAGAGGTTTTGCATATAAACCTTAAAGGTTCGCTTAAAAAACCATATACTACTGCTATGGATGTTATACTCACCCTTCTTAAACTACTATCGGTTAAAGGCGGCGTTGGCAAGATACTCGAATATGGTGGTTCAGGGGTAGAAAATCTCAGTGTAACCGAAAGGGCAACCATAACAAATATGGGGGCTGAATTAGGGGCGACTACTTCAGTATTTCCCAGCGATGAAAAAACTCTTTCGTTCCTTAAGGCTCAAGGAAGGGAAAGGGACTGGTTCGAGCTTAAAGCAGACACTGACGCTAACTATAAAGATATGATAACAATAGACTTAGATAATATCGAGCCGATGGTTGCTCAACCACATAGTCCAGATAATGTTATCCCTCTCAGAGAAATTTCAGGGTTAAAGGTTAATCAGGTCTGCATCGGAAGTTGTACAAACTCATCTTACCAAATTATGAAAACTGTTGCTTTGTATCTAAAGGGAAAAACCATTCACAAAGACGTAAATCTTTTAATAAACCCGGGCTCCAAGCAAGTATATGAGATGCTTTCGCGTGAGGGGCTTATGGCTGACATGATAGCTTCAGGGGCGAGAATAATGGAGTCGGCTTGCGGACCTTGCATTGGCATGGGGGGTGCTCCTGGCTCAGGGCATGTTTCAATAAGGTCTTATAACCGCAACTTTAAAGGGAGATCGGGTACCAAGGATGCTCTGGTTTACCTTGCAAACCCTGTTGCCTGTGCAGTCTTTGCTGTTAAAGGAGAAGTTGTTAGATTGGAAGATTTCAAGGATGAAATACCAACGGTTAGCGAACCAGAAAGATTTATCATCAACGATAATCTCATTATACCACCGCCTAACAACTCAACTGGAATTACAATAATTAAAGGTCCTAATATAAAGGAAGTTCCAGTCAAAGAACCCTTAAAGGATAAAATAAAGGCTGAAGTGCTCTTAAAGCTTGGCAACAATGTCACAACTGACGATATAATGCCAGCGGGTTCACAAGTGCTTCCATTCAGATCCAATATTCCAGCTATGTCAGATTTTGTATTTAAAAATATAGATGCCACATTCAGTTCCCGCGCAAAGGCTGCAAAAAATCTGGGAGGTGGAGTAGTGGTTGGAGGGGAAAACTATGGACAGGGCTCCTCTAGAGAACATGCAGCCATAGCGCCAATGTATCTCGGGCTTCATGCTGTAATAGCAATATCTTTTGCGAGGATACACAGGGCTAATTTAATAAATTTTGGGATTTTGCCGATGCTTTTCACCTCAGAAGAGGACTATAATAAAATCGCGCAGGGCGATACTATTTCAATAGATAATATAATTGATGGCATCAAGGGCGAACAAAGATTCAAGGTGAATAACATAACTAAGAACTATACATTTGAGGTCATGACGAATCTAAACGAGCGAGAAATGGAATTAATCCTTAATGGTGGCTTGCTGCCTTATATTAAAACAAAAATCTAAAAAATACACTTATTTGAAACCCTGCAAATCTATATCTTATTTGCTGTTCAGTCACTCGCAAAGGCAAGCAGAGCAACAGAATGCTTCAAAAGATAGGATTTAATGATGCCTTAAGAGGGGTTGAACTGCCTGCACAGGGGCAAATAGGGGATATTCACCATATCACAGACCTTCATTGATTCTTTGCCAATAACAAGGGATAAAATGATAGGGTACGACTTTCAGTCAGTAGCATAAGGATAAAGGAGTTGTCAGATCAAGTCTTGACAGGTACATGTCTTTTTTGCTGCTTGCTAATTTTACTTTACAATTCTAAAAGCAATTCTTGGATAAACGAAATCGCTATCTTATTATTTTTAGAAGAATTAGTGCACAAACTGCGACAGGGACTGAACCGCTAATGACCCAGGTATTTTTTGTGGTAGCTCCTGATTTTGGCTTCCATTCATTTCCGTTAAATACCCATGTGTTTGATAATTTTGAGTTTGATTTAGGTTTCAACTCTCCGCCATACCATACATAAGTATTTGATAGATTTGCGCCGCTTTTGGGTTTCAGTTCTTTGCCTTCCCATACGAAGGTGTTTTTCAGTAAAGCATTGGATTTTGGCTTTAGCTCTCTTCCATCAAATATCCATGTATTGCTTGTTTTGCCGCCTGATTTTGGTTTTATCTCCTTTCCATCCCAGATATACGTATTAGAGAGCGATGCCCCAGTTTTTGGGCGTATTTCTCCAATGGGAATTCCATGCGCTGATGAGATGGCGAGAGTAAAAGTAAATATAAAGAAAAATATGCAATTCTTTATGATAATATTCATAATATCGATATCAACTATCGCTTTTTTGTGTGTAATCCGTCCCTTTGATATACTCAAATCCTGGGAAATTGACAATATCCTCAAATAACAGTTCACCAACATTTATAGGAACGACAAAAAATGTATCAGGATGTGTAGTCTTAAGTTTCTCGAAGGCTCCAAGGGCTTCTTCCTTAAGTAGAAAAACTCCGTAAAAATCCCAATCAGTCCATTCCTCTTGATGGGCTTTATTTATTATATCTCCTAAAATCCATAATTTCATGTAAACCTCCTATGAAGCAAGCCGTATTGTCAAAAGTTATTTCCCCTCTCCCCTTGTGGAAGAGTTCTCTATTCTATCCCCTCCTTGCGGGTGAGGGGTTTCTTTTATACTTTAATATGTTTTAAGGCACTTTTTCATAGAACTTTTAATATTAGCAAGCAAGCTCTCTGAGCTTATGGAAGATTTTCACCATAGCTAATGTATCAGTATAACAGTATTCAAGAAGGGCTTTACGGATTGCTTCAATCTCTTCAGTATCTTTTGATTGGCACATCCTGAAATAGGCGTCCATTGCCATCATACCGTTATTTATTTCCAGACCGCCATAGCTTTCACCGGGAATAAGCACTGGGAAAACAGCTTTTATTGAGGAGGAACCGTTCATTGCATAGTGATAGTATGCTCTTTTTCTAAAAGGAACAGCCAAATCCGTAAGGTTTTCAATAATTCGATTGATTTCATGAGAATATTCAGGAAAATTTTCAGCGAGTTCCCTCAATCTATGTTTTTCGAAATCGGTATACATTAATACACAAGATTCAGCAGGTATATGTTCAAGCAAGGTGGTGAGCAGTTCTTTTCTGGGTTCTCTGTTAGGCTCGGCGAGATATTCAATATGTTTGATATCAGCGCCTTGATGTTCTAAAATGTGCAGAGAATATTGAAAAGGTATCTGTTGATACGGCCTTGAACCATCATAGATAGGAATGGGACACATATATGTCTCAAAATCAAGAAAACATAGCGGATACCACAGTGATGCGAGAAAATCCTTCAAAGTTTTTTTATCCAGATAATCGGTTTTATTGAGAAATGCCTCTGCCTGAATTCTTTGATTACTGTTTAATTTATCCAACGGGAATTCACTGAGTTTGATAATGCCTCTTTGATAATATGCGTATTTATCAATGCCTATGCCTGACAATCTGAATATAGAATCATCAGGTATATCTTGCCAGCAGTATTGCTGGAAATCGCAGCTGCCGTTTAGATTGCACTGCTTTCCGATATCAATCGGCGGAAGGTCTCCCATTAACATTTTTTTCATTTCACTGACTTTTTCAGCAATAAATGGCTGTTTTCCCTTAACAGATTCTGTAATATCTTCTATAGTAAAAAGCTTGTCTATTTCAATATCACCATTTTTGATGTATTTACCGTTCAGATGAACAAGAAACGCTTTTGTGACAGGCAACCCGCTGCCCCTCAGCACATGATATTGTATTGCCACATCCTCTATATGAAAATTATCATCCTTTATACTGAGAGCATTTTTTACTTCGTATAGTTCCCACCCATCAGAACCTTTATGCAAGATATCAGACTTTATAAATATTTCATTGTATTGAAAAGCAGATTCATAAAGAGTTAAGGTCCCATGTTCGATTTCTTCTTTCGTCATCTGTATTTGTTTTTGAAGAGAAAGGCGTTCATACGGGATTTCAACCCCGCCGGGGAAAAGTTGTCTTGCGCAGCATCCTACATTGAAGCCTGTCTCGTATAATCTCTGTTGTGATTCAGGTAATTCATCCTTCAATTCAGGGTGATATTTTTGAAGATAGAGGGACTTGTAACATTTTAATCCCCTGAGGAAAAGGGATTTGCTGAAAAATGTATTAGGTTTATTTCTTTCCATACACTAATAATAACAGACTTCACTGCCAACAGTATGACAGATTAAACAGAAAATTAATCCCAAAATTGTCATTTTTCTAATGACCACCATTAAAAAACTACTCGATTTTTAAAGTATTTCCCCTCTAATGACAATTCTCGGGTTAATATCTCCGTTTAAATCCTTGTTAGAGTAATCAATTGTTTTTTGTTCTGATTATCTGAAGTAACATTCCTCTCCAAAGTCATTTTAAGGTCTGAGTAAAAACTCCTTCTAAGTGCAAGAGGCTTTTTTACCTCCACATGCGGTATCCATTGATAAATCCATTTCTTTATTTCCCCCAAGCCCTTCACAATAAATTTTATTTCAAGTCTGCCGTCTTTGAGTTCTTTTTCTTGCTGATTTTGCTGCCATTTGCGCCTTAAAACCTGAGACTTAACTTCTTCATCGAATATCAAGACTATCTCCTGGGTCTTGCCGTCAAGCCATGCACCGAATGATGATGACAACTCTTCCTCAGGCGTTATATTTTTAGGTATAAAGTTTTCATTAAGCACTTCGAGTGATTTCATTCTGTCAAGGGCAAATGTCCTGAATGCCTCAGCGTCTTCACAATAACCTCTTAAATACCAAAAATCATCGCTGAAAAACAGATAGTGCGGCATGATTGTGCGAGAGCTTTCTTTATTAGAATGAAGGGCGTCATATGTGACCTTGATTTTCTGAAAATTCATTATGGCATTATGAATATCGGTGAGATATGAACGCATCTCAAAAGAGGGGGGTTCAGGTTTTAGGATTATATGACGAGGCAGCTGCGTTTCGCCAACGCAAAGTTTGCTCTCAATACTGGTAAGACTCTGCCCTATGCCTGTGCCTAAGTTATGGAGCATTTTTTTAGCAAGAGCAAAGGCAAGAATTTCATCTGTTGCCAAGTTTGTCCTTCTTAAACTGTAGCCATCCTCGAATGAATAGCTATCTTGAGCTCTGATATAGTTGATTGGAAAACCAGCTACACGCAAGGTCCGGATGTATCTGTGAACAGTTCTTTGGCTTACCTCAAGTTCGTTAATCAGTGAATTGACAGTCACGGTTTCGCCGCTGTCAAGTTTGTTAAGAATGATAATCAGCGAGTCGAATTTATAAGACATCTTAACTCACCTCCTGCGAAATTTATATTTAGTATAATATTACCATATGTCACTGCCAACATTGTGTCATTGAATTTTGTCGGTTAAGAAAGGGATAAAAGTTTTAGGAAAGTTACTAATGGGGTTATAAGGATGAAGACATTAATTATAAAATCCCTCCTAACCTCCCTTTGACCCCTCGACTGCGCTCGGGGCAGGCGCCGGGAGGTATGTTTAGCATCTATACAAGAGGGGATTAAGGGTGTATTCCCCTCTTTGGCAAAGAGGGGCAAGGGGAGATTTTGTGAATTTTTTTAAAATCCCCCTTCATCCCCCTTTTGCAAAGGGGGAAAATATTTTCATTCTGCTTTGTCAGCCGTATTTCATCTTCATACCCATCTCGTTGAACCCTCTGTATTCCGCATCCCTCGATTAAAAATTTCGAGGGCAGGCAAGTGCGGAATGATGGTATTAAGGATATCTTTTACAAAAAATTGATATCAGGCAAAAAAATCTATAAAAATCAGATAGTTTCTTCTGATGAATTATAAATAATACTTATAAAACAATGTGTTAGATTTTCTAAAGACAAATTTTGGATTATCTGTTAAGAAAGGGGTGACAATTTTTAGAAAAGTGTGTCTGATTCAATGGATTTGAGAATTTGTTTAACGATTTTTGGATGCAATATCCTGCCCGTGTGAAAGGGAACAACAACTCTTTTAATCCCCTTTAAGTAAATCTTATGACTGCCTTTGCTTCTAATCATTATAAATCCTGCCTTAAGTAATAATGATTCTGCTTCTTGAGGCGTCAGCCGTGGAAGCTTAGGCAACTTGCACCTCAAGGGAAGTAGTTAAAATTTCCTTGCTTAAGTAATCTTTTCTTTCATCTTCTGACAAAGTCTCTAAATAAAGCTCTACAGCCTCTTTTATGTTGGCTATAACCTCATCCAAAGAATCTCCCTGTGTCTGACAGCCTTCAAGTTCTGGACAAAATGCATAATATCCATATTCATCTTTCTCAATAATAACACTTACTTTATAAGTCATCTTATATCCCCCTTTTTGTCCCTGATTTTATCATGACTTATTTGAATGTCATTATGCAGAAAATTTATATATTTTATCTTGAAATACTCTTAAACACAAATTCTAAAATATCTTTTGCGTCATAGGCTTGATAAACACTTAACCCTTTTTTGTCAGGAAAGCAAAAGGCAGGTGCAACAATTGTGCAGAATTCTATCTCCTTTCCCATGATATCAGCTTTTGCTGCCAGTTAATAGTGCAATCAAAGAATTCGAAAAGCTGCGTCCCAAGCACTGCACGAGATTTTGTTTGTCTCATAGCAGTAGAGGTAAACATCTGCAAAGGTTCAGGTAATCCAAATCCGTATTCAATATCTATTGGCACATTGTCCAGAGCAGTAGCGACAGTGCAAGTATTAACAGTGTACCTACCCACAAATATATGGAAATCTTCACGTTGACCTGACGGGGTTAGTCCCTGCAAAAGAGTTGGGTCTATATATGACAAGTGCGCACCGGTATCCAAAATCGCCTTCGTATGCACATCAGCAATGGTAACTGGAAAGACAATAGGGAAATTTGAATTCTTATCTAAGGTTAAAAACTCCGATTTAATCAGCCCATGAGGAACATTATCACCGATGTCCAACTTACCATCTCTCCACCGAAAACGCAAGGTGTGTTTAGATAAGATGTTACAGCCAAAAAGGGCATCTATCTGAAAGCCGCCTAACTTGGACAGCTTCTGAGGGGTTATCTCATTGATATTATTAGGAAACTCATAAAGTTCTCCAAGGAAATTTAGAGGTTTAGGCGCCATACTAAAGGGGCAGCCCGTGTCTATGAGCACATGCATGCCGTCAATCATCAATAGAATATGACCGTTTTCTTTTTTAATGTCGAATGTCTGCATACCATTATCTTAAATGATATTAATTTTATATTCAATGACACTGGTGTCCAAAATAATATATTCAAGCAGGGATATGACACGATTTCTTTGCCAAAGAACTACCTTCGTCCATGTGTAAGCATCTGAAAGACTTCATATTAATTTTGAAATATCGGCAATTGAGGCTTCCGCTTCGTCTTCAGCCTCATTGAGGTTACCCGTGGCTTTGGCTCCAGAAATCGCATCATATCCCTCTGATTGCAAAGTATCTAAGAATTTATTTTGGACGGGCATGATTCAATGATTTCAAACTGCCATAATGCTGTCATGGAGGATTTGGTATTATTTTAATAAACAGGAAATGTTATTGAAACAGTTGAAGAGGTTCTTGCAAAAGTCTGACAAAATGCCATTCCTATCATGGTGAGCCCTTCGGCTTGTCATGTCATCCTGAGCCTGTCGAAGGAGACATGACCGCTCAAGGCAAGCTTGTCGAGCAATTGCTTGCCCCACCCTTCGACAAGCTCAGGGTGACAACTTAGTGACTTTTGCAAGAGCCTCTATAGTAATTGTGATTTCAATAAAAGCTATCAGGTTAAAAAAACCACAAAATTAGATAGTTTTCTATAGGAGGGATATAAAAATGACAGAAAAAATGATTAGACAATTTCTGAAAGGGTGCATCTTCTACCCCTGTTCGGGGTCCCATGAAAACCCGATTCAGCTTCTAAAGAAATTATGTCAACGATTTTTCTACGTTGATCACGGCTATTCTCGTGAAGACCTTGAGGACTGCTTTAAAGATGAATTTATTAGTGGCTACGAACTTAGTGAAGCAATTGAACTCAGTCCTGAAGCCATCTTTGGAATGTCTTGGAACAAACTTCGCTATATGTTGGAAAAACGCCATCATGAATATTATGGAGATGTGTCCGACCCTTTTGTCATACTCTACAGGTTCAAGCGCTTGCCTGAGCTTAGTATTGAGCGTGGACCAGAAACATTTGAGTTGTTGTTTGCTCGCTACGAAGGAGTAGAGACATATAAATACGTTTTTGCAAGGAGAAAGATTGCACCGCTGTGTCTTGTGCATGTTGCACCCGGAGGGGGAATGGGAGGTAATTATTTAGAGTATTCTCAAAAACTGTCTGAAGCAATTCGTTCAAATGAAGGCGGTTTGCCTCCCTTTATTATTCATGAAAAGAATGCAAAAAGATACGAATACTTAGATATTATAGAAGAGCGCTACGAACATGTTAGGAATTGGCTTACTAGGAGACGGTATGCTTTGGAGAGTTATATACTATCATTGGCTAAGTTAGCCCCTGAAAAGGGATACACAAAAGATGTAGAAATGACCCTATATGAATATCTGCACAGCATGCGAGAGCCCATGCCTGATTGGCTTAAACGATTCCAATTTAACGAGCCATTCTCCCGCCAAAACTTTTTTACATCTCGCCTCGTCTATTACCCTGGGTCAGAGACAGAGACTGATGGACATCCTGTGAAGTTATTTGGCTCAACACACAGCTCCCATTGCTTCGTGTATGCAGATCCTAAATTGATGCGTGCTCAAATCGAATCGGTATTGGAGCATCCCAGGCATCGTTTCAAGGGATACCGCACTTTGCATCGTTTAGAAATTCGCGAGAGCGATTTGGTGCCTAATGGATGGACACCACATATCACTTACTCTGACGTGGAGCGAGCCCTTGATTTATCAAAACCAGTCCAGTTATTCGGCTTCCTCGAAGTGCTTGAACGTGAGGAGGCTTTCGACGACTCTCACGGTCCCAAACGGCTGGCAGTCCTTTTTCTTGGTGCTGATGGAATAGCCGCTTACGACGCTCTATTCTGCCAAAAAGACAGTCTCTCACCACCTTTTGCACTTTTGTTGCAAGACCGTGGATTTATCAATAGTAATTACAATAGATTTGGGCATGGGAGCTTGCTGCACCTCATAGCAACTCGTTCTAAAGTGTTTCCTCAATGGCTGCTAATCAGTGAAGATACTGAACCCTGGGACGGTTTTGTCAGAGTATCAGGAGTGGGCGGCGATCAGGCAGGCATCTTGAAACCCATGCGGTTTTTGTATAAAAAAGAAGACGTTAAAAAGGAGGACAAAATGGTTTACACGATGCAAAATCTTCAAGACGCAGTAAACGAGATAAGGAACGGGAAATATGTCGAACTTGAGGTTCCAGCCGCATATCACGCTATAGTAGCAACGCAGAATCTTGGCGATGATTGGGGAGTCTTTCTTGAAAATGCACCCGCTGCTATTCTATGTTCGCAGTTCAAGCCGCTGACCTTTGATGATGTTCAAGAATACATTACAAACCAACTACGTCATCCCCGTCCTGACCAGAATCAGCCTGCGAATGAACTTATTAAAGAGATGCTCGAAGACTGCAAGGTTTATGGACAGAGAAAAGACATTCCGGTCGAAGGGACAAATGCGCACGTGTTCATTTTCCGAACTCCTGATGCCAATGACTTCGACAAGGCTCGTGCTGTATTGGTGCTGATCTTGGAACTGTTCCGAAGGCTTGGAAATAGCCTAAACGACAGTCATAATCTTCCCGGAGTAACCATAATGATACGGAAGGACGAAAAGTTCTTTGACGTGAAGATTGATGACATCAACGATCGTGCTTGGTGTGGATTCGACTTTAGATAAACAATCGCCTAACAAGGCGCTCCAGCGGACGGGCTATCGCCCGTCGCTGAGCTTGTCTATATACCAACTTGGTATTTACTTCATTTATAACAACAATATTAGCGTATTAATAGTGAAAATAGGATACTGTCAAGTCTTTTATACAAGATCTTTCAAAGGTCTTATTCTCAATGTTTTCTATGACTTCTTTGATAAACTTTCTATCGCTGATTTTGGGGTAGGAGAGAAATATGTATTAAAAACATGATGTGAGTTAAAATACTTCGTTTAATTTTACAAATCCTAACGTAAGGAGGCTGCCATATATGTCAGAAAATAGGGGAATATACCTTGATGAAAATGCCTTTAAGAAATTTTGGAAGAATAAAGAAGATATATTTAAGAAGAAAAACCGTTTAGTTGACAGATTCGATGCGATAAAAACATTGATTGATTATATCGTTAAAAATGGCAACAACGGATATGCGAATAAAGTTGTTATCGAAAATGGTTCTGTTAAACTTGGAGAAACTGATCTTACAATTAAGATAAATAATGAAGTAAAAAAACATATCGCTAAAATGTTCGGTCCCGCAAAAGATGGATTGGTAGCAGGCGAACGATTTACTGGGATAACAAACCAAGCGAAAGCTTTCTATGGTGAAAATACTGATAACTACAAAAGAGTTATAAATATTTTATCTCTACTTGGTGGGTTTGAATTTGTAAATGACATAACAAAAACACCAAAAATGTTTGATGAATACAGGATAATTTCAAATGCTATATCTGACGAAGATGACTTTACAAAAACTTTAACCAGTTATGGTCAATCTGCACATCCATCTTCGCATTTTGCAGATAACAACTATTTTTTTGAGATTATGAGATTTATTCAAGATGCTAAATCAGAGAACTTTCAACTGTCAGTCCCTGACAATCAACAAGTTTATAATTATAATATTGCTTTGAGACATCCAGTAAAAGATGGGAGAGGGGCGATTAGTAATAAAGACATTCAGCATGGCAAGTTTGATACAGATGCCAACGATGAAGAAAAGGAACAAAAAAAAGTCTTAAAACGCCGTTTTCCTCTTAAATTCCTCTGGATGTGGGCAAATAAGGATAAAGTCATTCATCCCTTTAGCCTCATGGCATTTAGGAATTTTATAAAAAGTGAGTTTGGGAAAGCAATACTCATTGGACTTAAAAATGATAATGATATTAAAAATTTACAAATTGCTGAAAACACAAATTATCAAGGTGCTCATGATGCCGACCTACCCAAACTCGTCACAAACTCAGATTTTGATATTTTTGTGAAGATATGGAAAAAATTCACTGAAAAAGTTAAATCATTTAACAATGGGCAAACGCCAGAAGCAAATCCTCCTGAAAACGCACAACCACAAGAAGAGGAGAATAAAAAACTTATCTCCGAAATCTCAAAACTCATCTCTGTAATCATGGTTGAGGATACCGATATGAAAAATATTGAAGAGCTTTTGAGGGTGAGCAAGCAGATTATACTGTATGGTTCGCCTGGAACGGGAAAGACCTACTCTGCTATGGATGTGGCTCGGAAGCTTATAACTCAAAATGAAAATACACAAGCAGAAAACTTTGAAAATGAATACAGATTTATCAATAAATTCCCATTAAACACGAATCAAGAATTTAACAATCAAACTATGGATCACGGACTCTATGAAATCATTCAATTCCATCCAAGCTATACCTACTATGATTTTATAGGTGGTATCTTCCCTAATGTTGGGGATAATAATGGCAGCATAAAATATAAACTCAAAGGGGGTATATTTAAGAGATTTTGTGAAGCTGCAAAGGCAAATAAACAACAAAATTTCGTTCTCATAATTGATGAAATAAATCGCTCCAATCTTTCAGAGGTCTTTGGTGA
>Ga0209721_1000934_pt1 | contig 23885 bp, 21 predicted proteins | sample TshhotsprinmetaG_FD_184139 | JGI IMG/M metagenome (GOLD analysis project Ga0209721, IMG submission 184139) | Hot spring microbial communities from South Africa to study Microbial Dark Matter (Phase II) - Tshipise hot spring metaG (SPAdes)... | ecosystem: Environmental > Aquatic > Thermal springs...
TATTTTATTGGATCAGGATTAATTTGTGTCAACTTTTTCTAACATTTTTATTGTACTGAACTTATTTCAGCATTCACTACTTAGTGTCATACTGAACTAGTTTCAGCATCTACTTGTCTCAGCATCTCTTGTTTCAGCATCCACTACAAATCGTCATGCTGAACTTGTTTCAGCATCCACTACTAAACGTCATGCTGAACTCGTTTCAGCATCTATTTATTTCAGCATCCACTTAGGGGATCCCGAAACAAGTTCGGGATGACAATGAGGGGTTCGGGATGACAATGAGGCACTGGATGGCAATAAAGGGTTCGGGATGACAATAAGGCACGGAATGACAGTAAGGTTTGGGATGTCGGTAAAGGATTTGGGATGACAATATTGAAGAAAAATTGAAATCTCAAAAATTCCAATATCTAGCATTTTTCATTTCAAAATTTTTATTTTAATTAGTAGTTATAATTGAATGTTACGCAAATGTGGAAAATCATTCTTTTGATATTTTTTTTCATAAACTTAGCTATTGCTCGAGACATAATAATCCAGGGTTACGTAAAAGATAAACACACAGGTGTGGGCATTGATTCAGCTTTTGTAATTTTAATAAACAAGCAAAATCAAGTATTACGCGATACTGTTATTACGACATCGGACGGATTTTATAGTTTTAACCTAACTGAAGTGGAAGATAAACTCACTCCTCAAAATTTTTTCTTGTCCGATAATTATCCAAATCCATTTAATCCATCAACAAGGTTTAATTTGTTCATTCCCAAAAGTGGCAATGTTACTGTAAAAGTCTTTGATGTTATTGGCAAATTGTTAGAAGGTGAAAGATTCTATTTAAGCGAGGGAACTTATGTAATTGAATATTCAGGTGCTGGTAGTAGTGCTGTATATTTTGTAAAGGTTGAGTTTGAAAATAAATCATTTTCAAAAAAAATAGTTCAACTTGGAAGTTCAGGTAATGGAAAATTAAAAGTTTGGAGTATTCATAATACAAATCAATTTAGAAAAAAGTCATTAACACAATTCTTACTTCTGGCTGAAAAATTTGCTTATGTTTCTGATACAGTAGAAATTGATAACTCTCAAAGTAGATTCGTTAATTTTTCCCTTGAAACAATTCATTCTCATGTAACGCTGGTTGATCTTCATAATGATGTTTTAGAGAAAGTGGTAAATGGTTACGATATTGGGGTATTAAACTCAATCAACCATTCTGATTTGCCAAGATTTTATAAAGGTGGTGTGGATGTTCAGTTTATGGCTCTCTGGGTTAATCCAAATCAATATCCAAATAATCCATTTGAACAAACATTAAAAATGATTGATTCATTTAACGTACAACTAAACAGGTACAATTCAATTTTTGCGCAGGCAAGAATTTCAAAGGAAATTGATAGTCTAGTTAAAATGGGTAAATTCTGTGCAATCCTTTGTGTGGAAGGGGGACACGCCATTGAAGAAAATTTAAATAAACTTGATTCACTTTATAAACTTGGTGTTAGATACATGACAATCACCTGGAACAATTCCCTTTCATGGGCTACTGCTGCGGCAGATCCAAATTCAGCTACTCGTGGACTCTCGGGATTTGGTAGACAGGTTATAAAAAGAATGGATTCATTGGGCATGATAATAGATGTATCTCACGTAGGCATTAAAACAATTGATGATATTCTTGAAACAACTCAAAATCCAATTATAGCTTCTCATTCGGGAGTTAGAACATTAAGAAATCATTATAGAAATTTAGCTGATCAACAGATAATAAAAATTGCTCAAAAAGGTGGAGTGATTGGAGTAATTTTTTACCCACCATTTTTAACAACCGCCAGTCGTGCAACAATAGATACAGTTATCAAACATATTGATTATATCAAAAATTTAGTTGGAATTGATTACATAGCCCTTGGATCTGATTTTGATGGAATTGATAGGACAGTTATTGGTCTAGAGGATGTTTCAAAATTTCCAAATCTCACAAATGCATTACTAAAAAGGGGTTACACGTTAACGGACATTCGAAAAATTTATGGTGAAAATTTTTTGCGAGTATTCAAGATAGTTTGTAAATAAAAAACAAAGTTTAGTGTAATGAAACAAAGTCCTTTAACTTAAATGATAAAACTTACTTTTAAGACGAATTCTTTAAGTGAGTTTATTATGTTTTTTTGTGTGTTTGTTTTTTTGAATAAATTTTAGTTGTTTTATCGTTGAATAATCTTTTCCACGTTTTCCCAAAAAGGACATAAAGGACATTTTTCGCCATAAGGATAATCAATTCCTTCTTCGTGTGGACAGCCAACAATTTTGTCAGAGACCAACACTTTTCTTAGAGTATATTTTTTCAGGAAAGAAATGATTGATTGATTAACGCAGCAACTTTCCCTTGCATCAATATCTTCGGAATAGAATCTTCTGAAATCGATAATATTGTTTTTGTCATCAACTATGCCAACAGTTGCTTTTGTTGCAAGTGTGTCATCTGGTCCGTAATAGATTATTGAACCGTAAAGGTGACTATCACTATCGAAGTGGAGCTCATTGAAAATTGCGTCCTGCAACTCTCTGAAGGATTTCATGAAACCTCCCTATTTCTAAACTAAAGATAATTTTCGTAGAGCATAATTACAATAAGAAATTTGATTAAATTATATAACCTTTAGGATTTTTGAATTTGGCAATGGAGCTGGACTTCAAGGGAGTTACTAGGAATTATATTTTATTGTTTAGGAAACTTAAACATGATTTACAAAAGTTTTCGGACTTTATATCAATTTCATCAACGTTTGATGAGAAATGCATAACACATTCAAAATTTTTGCAATGACGAAGACCGTACGTATGTCCAAGCTCGTGATGAATTTCTTTAATTAATCGGGAATGAAAAAGTTTTTCATTCGCAGGTAAACCATAAAATTCGGGATGTAATCTGTGTGTAGAAACTACAGCTGCTTTTCCATTGAGTTGAGCTTCGCCAAAGACAAATGTCAGGACTGGAACGAAAAGATCAAAATCAGTTAATGTAAGAATTTTATGAAATTTTGAATATTGTAGGAGGGAATGTTCAATGATTTTTGTGGAGTAATATTGATTTCTTTCAAATGAGTAAAATTCGTTTATGTCATAGTTTGGAATTATTGAGTGACAATTAAGATTGAAATTTTTTGAAAGTGAATTAGCAATTGAATCATAAAATGACATTGCGTTGAAATTAAGTAAGATGATTCCTGCCTGGTGCATTCTTCAGGTTTTCTGAAGTCCATATTTTTTTATTTTGTTGTAAAGAGTAACTCGATCAATGTTTAATGCCGTAGCAGCTCTTGAAATGTTCCAATCGTATTTTTTAAGAACTTTTTGTATATGAACTTTTTCGATTTCTTCAAGTGAATCAGAATCTTCGTGAGAAACTCTTTCAAGTTGAAATGGTAAATCTTCTGGTCTAATTTCCGGCGGTTTACCCACTACCATAGCTCGTTCAATTGCGTTTTCAAGTTCACGGACGTTTCCAGGCCAACTGTGGCGTAATAGAATTTCCATGGCCTCATCAGAGATTTTTAAAGGTACTTTATTCATAGCTCGCGAAAATTTTTCGACAAAGTGGTTGGCAAGGATGGGAATATCACCTTTTCTTTCACGTAATGGTGGTACATATATTGTAAAAACATTTATACGGTAATAAAGATCTTCTCTAAACGTTCCTTCTTGTACAAGCTTCTCTAAATTTTCATTTGTTGCTGAAATCAATCGAAAGTCAACCTTAACTATTTCATTTCCACCAACTCGAGTGAATTGTTTTGATTCAAGTACTCTGAGAAGTTCAACTTGCATTTTAGGAGAAATGCTTCCGATTTCATCGAGAAAGAGAGTTCCGCCATTTGCCATTTCAATTTTCCCTTTACGACGATATTGAGCCCCTGTAAATGCTCCTTTTTCGTGACCAAATAATTCACTCTCAAGCAATGTTTCAGTAAAAGCACCACAATTAACAGGGATTATGGGATAATATTTCCTTGGTGAATGCATATGAATTGCCCGAGCAATTAGTTCTTTGCCAGTTCCACTTTCACCTCTAATCATAACAGTTGTGTCTTGTGGCGCCACAATTTTTATTAACTCGAAAACTTTTTTCATTTCAGTGCTTTCACCAATTAAACCTTCGAAGCTATAAACTTCATCAATATGTTTTTTTAGAGCAATATTTTCTTCCTTTAGAGTTTTTTGTTTTATAGCTTTTTGAATCAAATGCGAAAGTTCATCAGGATCGATGGGTTTTGTTACATAATCAAAAGCACCGTTTTTTAATGCTTGTACCGCTGATGGCACAGAAGCATAGGCTGTAATTATTATTACAATACAATCAGGGTCGATCTCTTTTACTTTCTCCAGCAACTCAAGACCACTCATCTTTGGCATTTTAATGTCAACAAGCATAATATCATATTTTCCTGGTCTTAAGTCTTTTAACACGTCAAAAGCATCAACGGCTGATTCTACTTGATAGCCATCTTCTTCAAACCAATGAGTTAGAGAATCACGAACAATCTGTTCATCATCAACAATAAATATTTTAATGTTCTGATTATTCATATTTACTCTTCACCTCTTCATAATCTGTAATTTGTTTTTTTGGAAAAACAACTGTGAATTTTGTGCCTCTATTTACTTCGCTATCTATCTTTATCATTCCATTATGTCGTTTCACAATTCCATATACTACAGATAGTCCAAGTCCTGTACCTTTTCCTTCTGCTTTTGTGGAGAAAAATGGTTCGAAGATTTTACTCATGTTTTCTTTTGGAATACCAATTCCAGTGTCAATTATTGAAAGATTTATATGGGAGTTCATGCATTTGAGTTCAATCCTTAGTTTACCACCATCAGGCATTGCTTCAATTGCATTTAACAACAAAGCAATAAGTGCTTGTTGAATTTGGTTTTTATCGCAATCGAATTCCAGGTAAGTGCAACAAAAGTCTTTTTCAAGTGTGATGTTGTTTAGTTGCAAGTGATGGTTTATAAGCATGATGCTACGTTCAATTATGTTCACAAGATCATTAGTAGTGATATTTGCCTCAGTGGAACGTGAAAATAAAAGGAGGTTTTTAACAATTTTACCGCATCTTTCTGACTCATTTGCGATTAATTCAAGATATTGAACGAGCTTGTCACTCTCTCCATTAGGATTCTGTTTCAATTTTTTAATTATAAGTTTTGAATACGTTAAGATTCCTTCAAGTGGATTGTTCAATTCGTGGGCAACTGTTGCAGCGAGTTTACCCAGTGATGCTATTCTTTCAATATGATTAACATGGTCATAGATTTGTTTTAATTGTACGGTTTTTTCCTCAATTCTGACGTTTAAATTTTCGTTTAGTTCTTTTATTTCATTTAAAGCTTTTTTCAAATTTTCAGTCATCTGATTAAAATGATTTGCCAAATTACCCAGCTCATCCTGGGATTTCAGTTGAATTTTATAATCATAATTTCCACTTGCAATTGATTTTGTGCCTTTAATTAATTCAGCAACTCTTGTGTGAACCATGAACCATATGAAAATCCAGCTAAATAGTGAAATCACCGTCGTGACAAGTAAAGAATTCATTATGTGATGTTTTTTATTATGTTCAATTCTTTCTTGCATTGACTTTAGAGACATTCTCACATCAATTACACCAAGTATTTCAAAATCAGCGGGATGAACATGACAAGCTGTACATTCTTTTTGATTTTCAATGGGAATTATTAAACCAATTACATCTTCACCAGTTTTTGACCTGAAAATTCTTGTTTTTTCATCAATGGATAGATCCATCTTTGGTTTGCCATTATCTTTGTGGCAGGGCAAGCACTCAGTTGATTTTATATTTACTATGGTACCGATTCTTTCTTTCTCTGTTGAATAGATAATTTTACCAGATTTGTTATAAATATAGATTCCACGTAGTTCAGGATTTTCGCTTAAAGTTTCTATGATATGATGGACATCATCTTTTCTGTTTATGAGCATGCTGTAGTGTGTTGACTTCTTTATGATGTCACCGGTATGAGTTATGTTTTTTTTGACAACATCAAGGAATTGTTGAGAATCTTCTTTTATAATTAAATAAGTTGTCAACGTAAAAGTGATAACGAACAGAATGATGAGCAAAATAAAAAGCTTGAATGCAAGAGTTTTGTGAAATTTAACACCTTTAGAATTTAATTTACCTCTTTTGTTCACCTGTGCCCCAAAATTTTTAGAGAATTTCGCTAGCATGAAAATTATCATTTTGAATTTTTCAATTGTAACTTAACTAGAATAAAAATCACATTCAAAAGTGAAGAGCTTATCCTTGTTGGTGAAAACCTTTAATTGTGACTTTAAAAATATTAATGAAGCCTTAAATATCAACTGTTTCAAATAGTTTATTGTTTATTATCACATTCCCATCGAAAATTATTTTTTGGTTAAACTATGTTTGACTTTTTCCCAATCACGTTTGTAATTAAAAGGAACGTAAGTTGGACTTTCAGGATTATGACATTTAATACAAATCTTTTCATCACCGGTACCAATGACTAAGCCTTTTTTAATTCCTTCTTCTTTTTTGTTTATACCGTGGGCAGCTCGATAAGCTGAACCTGGTCCATGACAAGCTTCACATGTCACACCATCTTCTTTGTTATTTGTTGGAAGCATCTGTTCATTCGGAAAAAATCCCGTAGCATGACACTTTAAACATTCTGGTGCTTCATTAGGTGGAACTGTAATCTTAAGTTTTTTTGCTATCTCTTTGGATTTTTCAGAAAGCAAAGTTTTATATGCTGAAGCATGTTTTGTTTTAAGCCAATTCTCATAAATCATGCTTCCCTTTTCACCTTTATGACATGCCAAACATGATTTCACGCCTGCGTACTTGTTTTGAGCAATAGCTATTACATTGAAAATTAAATAGATTACTGTAGTGAACAGGATAATTTTTTTCATTTTTTACTCCTTCACTTGTTGATTAAAAGTTTAAGTAATTGTAAATAAGTTTCATTAGAAAAGTTTTGAATTACGTCGTACTTAATATCACCACCATCGTACATGGTTATTCCTAACCTGTAATCATGCGTTTTTTTGTTCAAAAAGTTATTTACGAGTATTTTTTCATTGGTGATGAAGTTATGATAATTATCATATTCAATTAATATTTCAGTTGATAGGAAATCAATAGGATTTACCTCGGGAATAACTTCCATTAATTCAATTTGAAAAGAATTTGTATCAAAGAATAGAAAAGGATTTTCTATCAATTCATAATTTACTGTTTCCACTATTCCATCGAATGGAGCTGGAAAACTGAATCCACCGAAATCACCAGTCAACCATAAAAATGCTCTGTTCTTTTTGATTAGAGTTTTCGGTTCGGGAAGATGAAACTTTATGTTGCGTCGTAAAATTTTCTGAATAAAATCATCTATACCAAGGACAAATCCATCATTAGTTTTTCTAAGCCAGATGTGATTTTTAGTAATAAAGGATTCTTCAACGTTTGAATTTTTAGGTTCTAAATATGATTTGACTTGTTCTATGTTTTTTTCAATGGCAGACCTATTCTTTTCATGAATTGCTTTATCAAAGGGACAGTTCTCACAATCGTAATTTCGGTCACAAAGTTTATATTCAATATAACCGCATTCCATCCAAATACATTTTTGAACTGGCATAACTAGCTAATTATTTAACTGATTCAACTTTTAAATTTTCATCTGTTATAATTTCGAATTCTATTGGAATTCCCTCTTTTGTTTTTTCATATACAGGTAAATACTGAACTGCCAGATTAAAGAGAATTACACCAATAGTGACGATAAATAAAGTGATAATTATTTCATAAACTGATGGTAAATAAGAGACTCCAGATGATGCTTGTAATGAAGTTACACTAACATTTAATCTGTTTAATAAAAATCCTCCAATTACAAAACATGCAGAAACAAAAAGCCCTACACGGTTTAATCTAATTCTTGATTGACTTAGAAAAGCGATTGGGATGACAATTCCTATTATTATTTCAAGCCAGAAAAGATATGTTTCTATTGAATTGAAAAATAACAACGTGAGTTTATTATTAAGAGCAAGGTCGACAAATCGCCAGGTAAAGTAAGTGCTTAAAATGACAACTATCCATCTTCCTATGTCCGAAACTAAATGAAATTCTAAATTCTTTTTAAAAGCTTTTGCACTTAGATAAGATTCGAAAATTATCATAGCACAACCAACAGCAATTGCACTCAAATAAAAGAACCAGGGTAGGTTAGTAGAATACCAGAGTGGATGCATCTTGGTTGGAACAATTAAGTACAAAGCACCAAGGGAGGATTGATGCAACGTTGAAAGAAGAATACCAATAACTACAAGCGGGATAGTTATTCCTTTAATAAAACTTAGAAGTTTTTTTGATTTGAATCTTTCAATAATTACAGGACTGAATTCCAAAAATAATACAGTCGTGTATAGCATTACACACCAAGCTACTTCGAACATTACAGAGTGAGGATTCCACATTATAATGGCATGCCAGATTGCCCAGGGTCTTCCCAGATCAACTAACAACGCAAAGATGACGAGTAAGTAACCAAGAAATGCAGTAAGAATTGTTGGTCTAATGATAGGTTTATATTTTTTGATGTTGAAGATGTAAACTATAGCACATAATGTAAATCCACCTGCAGCCATTCCCACTCCACAAAGAACATCAAAACCAATCCACAATCCCCATGGGAAATGGTCACTTAAATTTGTGACAGCTGCAAGACCACCTGTAAATCTGAGATAAATCGTATAAATACCAAGAGCAATGATTATAACTGCAACAACTTTCCAGAAAGTTAGTCTGAGAGTTCGGGTAATAAAATCATTCATTGTCAGTGCTCCTCTCGGTTTGACTTTTTGTCTTTTCTAAAAATTTTTCACGGGCAATTTCATTCTTTCGATTAGTTAACCAATAAAATCCTGTTAACAAGACTCCACCAACAGAGACCAGCGTTGGTATTTTTGACAGTGCTTCGTAGGTAAAGTTCGGTAATGCAGTTTGAAGTAAGTGTGTGTTGAAACCCAATTCTTCGAAAGGAATTGGTGAAAGGTAAAGTACTGAAGTTCCTCCAACTTCATTAAGTCCGTAAATATAATTGTAATATTTTTCGGGATTGTCAAAAATTTTTTGTTTTGCCAAAGCGATGATTTCATCTCGATCACCAAATGTAGTTGCACCCGTTGGGCATGCTTCGGCACAGGCGGGAATGTTTCCTTCCAATAATCGATTATAACACATAATGCATTTTTGTACTCGAGGATTTAAGCTTCCCCATTCGTAGCGTGGAATTTGAAAAGGGCAAGCTTGCATACAATATCTGCAACCAAGACACTTTGATTCATCGTAAAGAACAGCTCCAAATTCTATTTTAGTAAATGCACCAACAGGACAAGCAGAAACACAAGTAGGTTCAAAACAATGCTTGCACATTTGTCGCACGTAGTAATCGCCACGTTGCTCAATCACTGTAAATGTTTTATCAGATAGAGTGTCTCTTAACGGATCATCGGAAGTTTCGGGAAGATTATTTGCTTCTTTACAAGCAGTGTAGCATGCACCACATCCAACACATTCGGTGATGTCGATTAGAAAGGCTTTTTCTTTCTTCATTTTCTCACCTCAGAAAATTTCAGGATATTTTCAGAAATTCTTCTTCGAACCTTTTGAGGCTTTGATCATCTAAATATAGCCCTACACCTTCAACTATATTCCCTCCGTCGTAAAGTGTTGCACCAACTAAGGATGGTTTAGGTGTAAGATGGGATAGTAAATCTTTGAAACGACTTATCTCTTCTTTCATCCAGTTTACAACTTCCTTACCAATTTTGAATGATTGAAGCTCAGTTTTTAATTCCGCAGGTTCGATTTCTATTAACCAATTGTCTTTGTATGGATTGGATTGGATTACTGAAAAGTTATTAAATAATTGGGTATTTAAAGCTGTGATAATTCCGTTAATCGGTGCATAAATTTTTACACGTGAACTGCTGGTAATTAACTCTAGAATTGGTTCAGCCTTCTTAACCTTTTGACCAACTTGACAGGTTAAAACAGCTTTGCTCGGTTTTAGAATTTTATTTAAGAAGTCATCTAAACCTATATTGAGTTTGCCATTTTCTTTAAGTTCTAACCATGTGTGACCTTTTGAATAATAATAACTTTGAGGAACGTAGATTGATTCTTTATTAAACACTTTTCCTGTAGTGTAAGCTGGTGCGCTTTCCTCAAAAACGGAGATTTTCTTTTCTCTAACCTTTGTGACAATTAGATTGATAGAAATAATCAAAACGAAAAATACAAGCACTAATAAAGCAGTCATTTTTTACCTCATTTTTTCTAAGTATATCTCATTAATAATGCCAGAAAGTGGTAAAAATTTTTAGTTATGTAACTATAGATAATACAAAGAGTTAGAATGATAAATTAATTTTTGTCAAAATAGAATGAAATGTTGAATTGATGATTTTTTCAACATACTAACCACCAATTCCTGTTTAATTTATTTAACTGGAATAATTTAAGTGTGTAGAAATATTCAATAGTTATTTGTTGAGATTTTTAACAATTGTAAGCGAGTAGGTGCATAGTAAATCAACATATTTAATTATAAAAGTTGGAAAATTCTATATTAAAACTTTTTTACAGGTGATGAACTGTTTGATTAAGTTTTGAACTTTTTAAGTTAAGTGCAATGTGATTTCATATAATCAAAGTTATTTGGACATTTGAAAAGAGTAATCATAATTAAATGAGCATTAAATTCTAATTAACTTCTTATGGTCGAATTTGAATTCTGTTTGTTTACTTGAAGTTAGAAATCATTCTTTCAAAATATATTTTTTTATTTTTGCTTAAGCAGTGATTTCATTTATTAAAATTCTGCAATTAAATTCATTGGAGTTTAGCTATGAGATTTATCAGTGTCTTATTAACTTTTTTCATTTTGACTTCAAATCTTTCGGGACAAGAAATGAGAATCCCTGAACCAATTCCAACTCCAAAAAAACTAATTCAAAATCCTGGTAGGTTCACTTTTAACAAAAACACTGTGCTTTACTTCGACTATTTTTCAATCAAATCAAATTTTTTCAAAACTAATCTTGAAAAAGAAATAAAAGATAATTTTGGTTTAAAACTGGATTTCCAGATTAGTCAAAAAAAGCCACAAAAAAATTACGTTCATTTTTCCTTAATCGGTGAAAGTGAATTCTATGACCAATATGGTTTAATTATCGATGAGTTTAAGTTAACCGAAAAACAAGAGGGTTACCTTCTTGTTGTTGAAGATTCACGTATTCTAGTTTTAGGTAATAATGCCCAGGGAGCGTTTTATGGATTGATGAGTTTATTACAAATGCTTCAAGTAGATGAAAAGAAAAATGTATTTGTAGGGAACTGTATTTTAGCTGATTTTCCATCTTATTCACTTCGAGGAATTTCGGATGACATTGCGCGTGGTCAAGTTTCAACACTTGATGATTTTAAAAAAATTATTCGTCTACTTGCGAGATACAAGATGAATGTTTATCAGCCTTATTTTGAAGATGCCATCGAAATTAAATCATTCCCAGATATTGGATTAAATAGAGGAAGATTAACTCAGGATGAAATGAAAGAACTTGTTGCTTATGCTCAAGATTATTTTGTCGAGATAATTCCGATCTTTCAAACTTTAGGTCACTGGGAAAATTTATTAATGCAACCAAATTATTATCATCTTGCTGAATTTCCTGGAGCGGCATCACTCGATGTAACTAATCCGAAAACTTATGAATTCCTTGAAAAGTGTATCGCTGAACTATCACAGATATTTCCATCAAAATATTTTCATGCTGGTTTGGATGAATCCTGGGATGTGGGATTTGGAAGTAGTAAAGCTCTAACAGATTCAATTGGACTTGCAGCTGTTCATGCTAATCATTATGAAAAAGTAAATGAGATTGTGAAAAGGTATGGTAAAAAGATGATGATGTATGGAGATATAATTCATAATCATCCAGAAATTTTTGAGATGTTACCGAAAGACATAATTATAGTTGATTGGCGTTATGGAGTTAATGATTATGAACCTTATGTAAAAAAAATTGCAGAACACAAATTACCCTTTATCTGTTCGCCATCAGTTACAAACTACAACAGAATCTTTCCGCATATAATCAATTCAATACTTAATATTAAAAATTTCTCTGAAGTGTCATATAAATATGGTGCAATTGGATTTATTAATTCAAATTGGGGTGACAATGGTGGTGAAAACTTCCGTGAATTTAATTGGTTCGGTTACGTATTTGGGGCGGAATGCGCTTGGAACCCGGTTAATGTTGATGTGAATAAATTTACTTCAAAATTTTTCTTTGATTTTTACGGTACAACTGATAAAAGATTTAATGTTATTTATAACCTGCTTAATGATTTTGGTGCTTCGTTTACTCAATATGATTTTTGGAGAAATCCTTTTGTTAGATATAAAAATATGATCAATTATCAACCACAAAACATTGTACTTTTTGCTGAAACAATTAAATCAAAAGGGTTGCTAACCTTATCAATGCTTCAAGAAGTGAAAAAGACAGCGAAACTTAACGTTGATCATCTTGATTACTTACACTTTGTAGCAGAGCAAGGTATTTGGTATGCTTATAAATTGCTTTACTCTCATTATATAAAAAATCTAATTGATAAAAAGAACGGCTTTTTAACTCGCGAAGAAAGAAATCAAGTTTCTAAATTGTGTGATGATATGATAGAAAGATTGAATAATATGAAGATTCGTTACCGTCAACTCTGGTTAAGAACAAATCGAAAAGACAACCTGAACTTAATAGAAAAAGAAAAATATGATAGACAAATTTTTGCATGGCTGAGAATGAAAGAATCTGTTAGACAAGAAATAGTTGAGTATGACCAAACAATTAAAAGTCCCTGGCTCTATCATCCTGATGCTAATCCAAATCAAAGAAACAATACACAAATTCCTGTTGTGGTATTCGAAAGAGATTTTATTGTTAAGGACAAAGTTACATCTGCTCTCATCCACTTGATGGCAGATTCATATGCCGAAATTTTTATTAATAATCAGTATGTAGGAGATGTAAGAGGGAAACGAACTCTTTCACTCTGGGTAGAAAGTTTAAGAGCGAAATTTTTTGATGTTACTGATTATCTAAAAGTTGGTAATAATAAAATAAGAATTGTTGTTAGAAATTACGGTGAAAATGCTTCTGCAGGAATTAACTTTCAAATGGATTATAAAACTACCATTTCACATCACAGAATTTATTCTGACAGTTCGTTCAGAGTAAGTAGTGATGGTTTAGATTTTAGGGAACCAAAAATAATTAATGAGTTTTATTTATCTAGTGAACCAGATTTTGAACGGAAAATTACAAGCTGGTATGAAAGATAATTTTTCTCAAAAGATTTAATACAAAATAAATGGAGATAAATATGAGAATAAAATTTGGCACGGATGGCTGGCGCGGAGTTATTTCAGATGATTTTACTTTTCAAAACTTATTACTCGTTTCTCAAGCAACTGCAAATTATTACTTAAGGCATACAAAAATTCAAAATGGAATGGTTGTTGGTTATGATGCGAGATTTTTATCAGATGAATATGCAAAGTTTGTTGCACGTGTTCTTGCTACTAAGGGAATAAAAGTATATTTGGCTGATAAAATGGTTTCATCGCCAATGGTTTCTTTGTACAGTAAATATATGAATCTTGCAGGTGGTGTGATGATAACTGCATCGCATAATCCACCGAAATATAATGGATTTAAGATAAAAGGTGATTTTGGTGGTTCTGCCCATCCCGAAATGGTTGCAGAAGTTGAAAAGGAACTGTTGAAAGTTAATGCTGATTTTAGAGTGCAAAGTTTTGATGAACTACTTGAGTCGGAAAAAATTCAGTTGGTAGATTTGGTAACTTACTATAAAGATTATATTCAAACGAAGTTTGACCTGAAAAAAATTAAAGAAGCCAAAATGAAAATATTATTTGATTCAATGTATGGCTCAGGTCAAGGAATAATGAAAGATTTAATTGGCATTGATGAATTGCACAACGAGCATAATCCACTTTTTGGTGGAGTTAATCCTGAACCGTTAGGAGAAAATCTTATAGAGTTATCGAAAACTATTGTGGAAAAGGAATATGACCTTGGTTTAGCTGTTGATGGTGATTCCGATAGAATAGGTGCAATTGATGAAAAAGGAAATTTTGTTGATTCCCACAAAATTTTTTCATTACTTCTTAAATACCTTTATGAGAAGAAGAATTTGCGTGGTATTGTGGTTAAAACTTTTTCAACCACACAAATGCTTGACAAAATGGCAGAAAAGTTTGGTTTGGAAATTATAACAACACCTGTTGGATTTAAACATATTTGTAAGTTGATGCTTGAAAAAGATGTATTAATTGGTGGAGAAGAAAGTGGTGGTATTGGCGTTAAGATTCACCTACCAGAGCGTGATGGAATTTTTCTTGGTCTTTTACTAACAGAACTGGTAATAGATTATGGTAAAAATTTAAGTGAATTAGTTAAAGCGCTGGAAGATGAATTTACCCCACACAAATACAAAAGAATAGACATTCATACAACAGAAGAAAAAAAACAGCAAATACTTTCAAAATGTAAAAGTGGTATAATAAAAGAATTAAATGGGTATTCGGTAATCAGTATGAGTGATCTGGATGGATATAAGTTTTTTGTTGATGGTGGTTGGCTTTTGATCCGTGCATCAGGAACAGAACCAATTTTAAGATTTTATTCTGAAGCTGATTCTTTCGACAAAGTTGAAAAATTACTTGAAGCGGGAATTAATCTTTAATTTCCCTCATACTTTATAGGAAATGATTCAATATTTTGTCCACTTTTATTGCACTTGCACCTTTTCTGAAAGTTTATCACTTTAACACTAAATATGATGAATATTTCTTATGGTTGAAGCTAAATGGTGGAAAACCCTTGATAACGGCAAAATATTATGTACTTTATGCCCGCGTTTCTGCACAATTGGAGTAGGTCAGTACGGATTTTGTTATGTTCGTCAAAATCATGGAGGTAAACTATATTCAATTGCATATGGAAGACCGACAGGATTTGGTATTGATCCCGTAGAAAAAAAACCTTTGAATCATTTTTTACCTGGCACAACAATTCTTAGTTTTGGCACTGCAGGGTGTAATCTTGGTTGCAAGTTCTGTCAGAACTGGAGTATCAGCAAAGCTCATCTTGACGATACTAATGCTCTAGAAGTTTCTCCTGAAGGAGTAGTCAACTTAGCGTTGAAATATAAAACCCCCAGCATTGCTTTTACTTATAATGAACCTACAATTTTTGGGGAATATGTAATTGATATTTCTAAACTTGCTCATCAAGTTGGAATTAAAACTGTGATGGTAACGGACGGATATATTACAGATGAAGCAAGAAAAGACATTTATTATCATATTGATGGTGCAAATGTAGATTTAAAGGCATTCACGGAAAGATTCTATCATAAACTGACTTTTTCTCATTTAGAACCTGTTCTAGATACTCTCATCTGGCTAAAAAAAGAAACGAATGTTTGGATTGAAATTACTACACTTTTAATTCCCGATGAAAATGATTCCGATAATGAGCTAAAACAACTTTCAGAATGGGTTTTAAATAACCTTGGCGAAGATGTACCTTTACATTTCACTGCTTTTCATCCAGATTTTAAAATGAGAGATAAACCGCCAACACCACCTTCTACATTAAAGCGAGCACGCCAAATTGCTTTAAATGCAGGTTTGAAGTTTGTTTATGTCGGTAATGTTTTTGATATAGAAGGACAAACAACGTATTGTCCAAACTGCAAAACAAAATTAATTGAACGTAATTGGCATAGTATATTGATCAATCGACTTGTTTCTGGGTTATGTCCAAATTGTAAAACTAAAATTCCAGGAATTTTTAATTGAAAACCTTCTCACCATTAATGATTAGAGTTTGAGCTCTATATATCACTACAAAATCAGAAACTTTGAAAAATAAAAGGGGCAATCTAATTGCCCCTACTTTGTGCATTAATGTAATCTTTATAATATTAATTACAATTCTTTTAATTCATGAACGAGTTTATTAACAGATTCCTTAGCGTCACCAAAATACATTAACGCATTTGGATAGAAGAACAGCTCATTTTCAATACCAGCATATCCAACATTCAAAGATCGTTTGTTGATTACAACAGTCTTAGCATAATCAACATTTAGAATTGGCATACCATAAATTGGTGAGTTTTTATCATGACGTGCTGCTGGATTGACGACATCATTCGCACCAATCACAAAAGCGATATCAATATTTGGAAAGTCATCATTTATGTCCTCCATTGCATAAAGTTTATCATAGGGCACTTGAGCTTCCGCTAGAAGGACGTTCATATGTCCGGGCATTCTACCAGCTACTGGATGAATAGCAAATCGAATGTTTTTCCCTTTTGATTCAAGAATATTAAATAAATCACGAACGGCATGTTGAGCTTGAGCGACAGCCATTCCATAGCCCGGAACAACGATAATATTTTCAGCTGAATCGAATAACATTGCAAGCTCTTCTGCTTCAACAGCCTTAACGTTTCCTTTTATTGTTTGAACGGTAGGTCCACTTGAACCAGCCGATTCCCATCCACCCAGAACAACATTCATAAGCGAACGATTCATTCCTTTACACATAATGTTTGTAAGAATGATACCTGAAGCACCAACTAATGCTCCCGCGATGATCAATCCATTATTTTGCAAGACAAATCCAGTAGCCGATCCAGCTAATCCTGAATATGAGTTAAGTAGTGAAATTGCAACAGGCATATCAGCTCCACCAATCGGTAGAACCAACAACACACCAAGAACTAATGAAATACTAACCATCGATAAAATCAACCACTCGTTAGTAGGATTCAAGGAAAAATAAACAGCTTCAGCTATCACAAGTAAAAGCAAGAACAAATTAAAAGGATGTTGTCCTGGATATTTCACAACTTTTCCTGTAATAATACCTTGAAGTTTTCCAAAAGCGATTAGGGAACCTGTGAAAGTGACAGCGCCAATTAAAACACTAAGTGAAATTGTCACTGTATGATAAGTCGTAAAATCAATTTTATATACATTTTGAATTTTGTAGTATTCTGAAAGAGCTACTAGCATTGAAGCAGCACCACCAAAACCATTCAAAAGGCCAACCATCTGAGGCATACCTGTCATTGGTACTTTCAAAGCCATGATTGAGCCAGCCAGAGCACCAATAATAACTCCAATTATAATCCATTCGAATGTTAATACATGCTTATCAAATAGTGTTGCAACGATTGCAATGAACATTCCAGTTGCAGCAGTAAGATTTCCTTTTCTTGCAGTTTTTGGTGAAGCTAATTGTTTAATACCAAAAATAAAAAGTACTGACGCAATGAGATAAGAAATTTCTATTGGTACCTGCATAATTCAACTCACTTTTTTTTGAACATTTTTAACATTCTATCAGTAACTAAAAATCCTCCCACAACGTTGATTGTCGCAAAAATTACAGCAAGCAAACCAAGTATTGTGCTTATTGTAAATTGTTCAAGTCCTGCACTAATTAAAGCACCAATAATAGTAACTCCTGAGATTGCATTTGAACCTGACATAAGTGGTGTATGAAGAGTAGGAGGAACTTTTGTAATCAATTCAAAGCCTACTAACATTGCGAGAACAAAAACATAGATTAACATTAATAGTGTGAATCCTTCCATAAAATGATTCCTTAATTTGTGGTTAACTCTTTATTAATTCCTTAGTTTTTTGGTGAACAATCTGACCATCTTTGACAATTGTAGCTTGCCCGATAATCTCATCTTCCATGTTGTGATTAAACTTGCCTTCTTTCGATGAATAATTAATTAAATTAAACAAGTTTCTAGAATACATTTCACTCGCATGATACGGTACTAAACTTGGAAGATTTGCTTCTCCAATAATAGTTACACCATATTTTTTTACTGTCTTATCCTTTTCACTTACCTGGCAATTACCGCCAAATTCGGTTGCCATATCAAGTATAACTGAACCTGGTTTCATATTCTTTACCATATCTTCGGTAATTAAGACAGGAGCTTTCTTTCCGGGGACTAATGCAGTGGTGATTACAATATCCGCTTCAGTTACATGTTTGAAAATCAACTCTTGTTGTTTTCTTAGAAATTCAGCAGAAGCTTCACGAGCATAACCACCTTCGTCTTGCATTGTTTCATCAGTCTCAACCTCAATAAATTTTCCACCAAGACTTTGAACTTCTTCTTTAACAGCTGGACGTATATCAGAAACCCAAACGACCGCACCTAATCTTTTTGCAGTGCCAAGTGCCTGAAGTCCCGCAACTCCTGCACCCATAATCACAACTTTTGCGGGGGATATTGTTCCAGCCGCTGTCATCAGGAGAGGAAAGATTTTATGGAGATGATTTGCCGCAAGTATTACAGCTTTGTATCCTGCAATATTTGCCTGAGAGCTTAAAGCATCCATTGGTTGAGCAAGAGTTGTCCTTGGAATTGCATCCATTGAAATAACGTCAATTCCAAGTTCAGCTGCTTTTTGAGCAAGTTCTGGATAATGAAGGGAGTACATGAAAGTAATAAGAAGTGTACCCTTACGCATAAGCTCTATTTCATTTACACCAAAGTCGGGATGAATTGTTGGTCTCTGGACTTTGAGAATAATGTCCGATCTAAAATAAAGTTCTTTTAAGTCTGAAAGAACCTTTGCACCAGATTTTTCATAATCATTGTTTGTTAAACCAGCATTCTGTCCTGCATCTTTTTCGACAACAACTTCAAATCCTTTCTTAACAAACTTTGTAACTATGTCTGCTACGATTGCCACTCGGTTTTCACCGGGAAAGATTTCTTTTGGAACACCAATTACCACATTTAACTCCTTATTTTATTTTACAAAATTAACTAAGAGTTCTCATTTTTTTGATGAAGATGACACTGTGTTTAGTCAATATTATTTCATTCAATCCTGTATTAAGTATTCATAAACTTCTTGAAGTGAATCAAAAACTGGAACATTACATTTTCTTAAACGAGCTGGACTTTGGTGACCTGTAGTGAGTAGAATGCAATCTATTCCAAATTCATTAGCAATTTCGAAGTCATGTTCAGTGTCGCCTATCAATAAAATTTGATTTTTAATTCCAAAGTTTGAATAACGAGATAATTTTTCAAATAATCTTCTGGCAGGATCAAGTTTACTTTCTGCATAAATGTTATCGAGGCCAATTACATGCTTAAAATATTTTCGTATTCCAAATCCTTCCACAAGTTGAATTAAAGTATTTTCAGAATATGCTGAAAGAATTGATTGTTCTATGCCTTTTTTGTTTAATTTTTTAATTATACTAATTGTCCCATCACTTATAATTATTTCAGATTTTCGTCTTTCGTATTCATCCATCCATTCTTTACCAATAGCGTTAAAATCGTAAATTTTAAGGTCAAATCCCGCTTTTTCATAATAATTTCTAACCGGGAAGGAGAATATATCTCTATATTTTTCTAAAGTAATAGTTGGAAGGTTATATTTTGTAAGAAGCCAGTTAATAGTTTCCACACAGAGATTTACATCATCAAATAAAGTCCCATTCCAGTCCCAGATGATGTGCTTATAATTTTTCATAAAGTTTATTGCAAAAATAGTAAATAAAAGGTAAATGAATTTTTCCTGATTTTATTATAACTTGACATTGGTTAGATTTTTATGAAGTTTGAAATTGTGAAGAGAAAATATTTGTATGAAAATATCCATTGGTTCAATTGTTTATTGGGGAATAGTGAGATTGGCTTTGACGATAGTTTTACTTATGATACTCTATTATTATCTGGATTATGGAACGTGGTGGCTAATTGGAATTGTTTCATTATATATTATAGTAGTTCATCCGATTATAATACAATACGAAATGTATCGCGAGCAAAACAAATTAGTTTTGGAATCGAGTTTATGTAGTAGTTGTAGATATTTTGATGTCACAGCTGTTCTATGTACCAAATTAGATGAACATCCAAGTGAAATTTATTTACCTTGTGAAGGTATGTACTGGGAACCAAAAAGTTTTGAAAACGAATATGAAAAAAGTTAAACCGCAGAGAAGAATTAAAGATAAAATTGAATTGACTGAAGAAGAAATTAAATTCTGCACTGAGTGCGGGGATGCTTTAGAAGATTTTTCTGTATCTGAGCAAGCAGATGATTATCAAGCAGTTAAAAAGAACTTCGAAGAATGTAAGAAGACAGGGAAGTTTAAAGGTGATATGTGCTCAAAAATGTATATGATCACTCCCCCGGATGAATCAGATATTTAATTCATTATAAGATTCACATCTTAGTAATATCTTATAAAGTTGTTTTCAAATAATTTTAAATCTTGCTAACTTTATTGTATGTCTACCCCATTAATGAAGCAATATTATAAAATAAAACAAAAATATCCTGACACTATTTTGCTTTTCAGGATGGGAGATTTTTATGAAACGTTTGATGACGATGCAATCATTACATCTAAAGTACTTGGTATTACTTTAACCAAAAGGGCTCACGGTGCAAGTGCAGATGTCCCACTTGCAGGTTTTCCCCATCATGCAATTGATTCATATTTACCTAAATTAATTCGAGCTGGTTATCGTGTGGCAATTTGTGAACAACTCGAAGATCCCAAGTTTGCTAAAGGAATCGTAAAAAGAGATGTAATTGAAGTTGTTACTCCAGGTGTTGCTTTTAGCGAAAGATTACTTGATCACAAAGCTAATAATTACTTGTGCGGAATATATATTAAAGAGGACATAGCCGGATTTTCCTTTGCAGATGTTTCAACAGGTGAATTTTATACTACTGAAATTCCATTAAAAAAACTAAAAGAATTAATCGAGTCAATAATTCCTTCGGAAATTCTTATCTCTAAGCGAGAGTTACCAAAACTTCAATCTATTTTTGACCAAATTCAATTTAAGTTTACCATTACAAAAGTTGACGATTGGATTTTCTCTTACGAGTACTGTTTTGAAATTCTAACAATGCACTTTAAAACCACTTCTCTTAAAGGGTTTGGTATAGATAATACTCATACTGAAGCAATAATTGCAGCGGGAGTCGTTTTTCATTATTTGCAAGAAACACAAAAAGCTAATCTTTCTCACATTAAAAAAATTTCCAGATATAATCCTTTGGATTATATGATTCTTGACCCGACAACTAAGCGAAATCTTGAAATACTTGCATCTATGACAGATGGTTCTCGCGAAGGGTCATTAATTTCTATTCTTGATAAAACTAAAACTTCCATGGGCGGAAGACTTCTTAAAAAATGGGTTTCCGCTCCTCTTCTAAAACTGGATCAAATTCAAAATAGGCTTGATGCAGTAGATGAGTTGTACCAGAACGAAAAACTTCGTGAAGATATTGCAGAAGAACTAAATCAGATCGGTGATCTTGAAAGAATAATTTCTAAGATTTGTACTGGAAGAGCCAATCCAAGAGATGTTGTTAACCTAAAACTTTCATTAAAAAGAATACCGGTTATCAAAGACATTTTAAGAAATGTAAAATCAGTCGCCCTTCAAAAAATAAGAGATAATCTAATTAGTCTAACTTACATTGTTGATAAAATTGATTCGATGTTGACAGAAGATCCGCCACTTAACATAATAGATGGAAATGTCATTAAACCCGGCTTTAATGCTGAACTTGATGAATTACGTAATCTTTCTATTTCGGGTAAAGATTATCTTCTTCAACTTCAAAATCGTGAACGTGAAAGAACTCAAATTCCATCGTTGAAAATTGCTTATAACAAAGTCTTTGGATACTACATTGAAATTTCAAACACACATAAAAATAAGGTTCCCGAAGATTACATTCGTAAACAAACTCTTGTAAATGCAGAAAGATACATAACACCTGAACTTAAAGCCTATGAAGAAAAGATATTGAATGCCGAAGAAAGAATCTATCAACTTGAATCCGAGTTTTTCAATGAATTAAGAATTACTATTTCAGAAGAAGCTGAAAGAATCCAAAGAAATGCACAACTTATCGCAACAATAGATTGCTTTTTAAGTTTTGCTGAAATTGCTATTGAAAATAATTATGTTAAACCTGAAGTCAACGACGACGATGCTATTATTATTAAAAATGGTCGGCATCCTGTTGTAGAAAAGTTACTTCCCTATGGTGAAAAGTTTATACCAAATGATACCTTTCTGGATAATTCTGCTCAACAGATATTGATAATAACAGGACCTAATATGTCAGGCAAGTCTGTTTATCTGCGTCAGGTAGGATTAATAGTATTACTTGCTCAAATTGGCTCTTTTGTACCTGCTGAAAGCGCCAGGATTGGTATTGTTGATAAAATATTTACGAGAGTCGGTGCCTCAGATAACCTTGCAAGTGGAGAATCAACTTTTCTTGTTGAAATGCATGAAACAGCAAACATCGTTAATAATGCTACACCTAAAAGCCTGATTTTGCTTGATGAAGTTGGTCGCGGTACCAGTACATTTGATGGACTTTCAATCGCTTGGGCGTTAACTGAATATATTCATGAAAATATTAACGTTTGTGCTAAAACTCTTTTTGCAACGCATTATCACGAACTTAATGAATTAGCAAATATTTATCCTCGAATTGTTAATTACAAAGTGGATGTTCGAGAAGTAGGTGATAAGGTTATATTTCTTCATAAAGTAGTTCTCGGTTACGCAGACCATAGTTATGGAATTCAAGTAGCTGAAATGGCAGGACTCCCTGTCTCAATTACTCAAAGAGCTAAACAAATTCTTAAAAATCTTGAAAGTAAAGAAATTAGTCCTTTAAACCATCGTAAAAAGAAAGTAGAGAAAGAAATAGAGAAAGAAAAAGATGATGAGGACTTTCAATTTACTTTGTTTGAGATAAAGGACGATGAATTAAGAAAAGAACTTGATCGAATTGAAATTGAAAAATTAACTCCGCTTGAAGCACTTATAAAACTTAATGAATTAAAAACAAAACTTAAAAGAAACGAAGAGATAAAATCGTGACAAAACAATTAATTGTTGTAGGCGAACGAGTCCTGATTCGGCCTGATGATTCAAATGAAAGGACGAGTGCAGGATTATATCTTCCCCCTGGTGTGAAAGAAAAAGAAAAGGTTCAAAGTGGTTATGTAATTAAAGTTGGTCCGGGCTATCCTATTCCTTCGCCTGATTTAATTGATGACGAACCGTGGAAAGAAAAAAAGGATAAACCAAAATACATTCCTCTACAGGCAAAGGAAGGGGATTATGCAGTTTTTTTAAGAGAACAGGCAATTGAATTTGAATTTGAGAACAAAAAATATCTTATAGTCCCCCATAGTGCTATACTAGTTTTAATCAGAGACGAATTTTTAGAGGATTGATAATAGAAATTTGCTCTTCCATTTTATCATAAAAGTTATATGATTAAGTAGAAACCTTCTTGACATTTGAAGCTTTAGCGAAGGCGGTTCATCTTCTTTGTTTCTAATTAAGTTTTGCTAATTATTCTATAAAGATACACACAACTTGTTAGATTTCTTAAAACAAATAGTAGTTCATAAATCCAGGTAGGTAGTTCTTCGTTTACAGGCGTTACTATATCTTGACCTAAGGAAGTATACACTTTCAACTGAACCAATCCTTGTTCTTTTATCTGATAACTAATCGTTGTTACTGGATTAAACGGGTTCGGATAATTCTGACTCAATCCATATTCAAAAACTATATTTGTTTTATCAGTTGATGATA